>Ga0308160_10000285_pt1 | contig 116321 bp, 102 predicted proteins | sample PhyFR1_FD_201036 | JGI IMG/M metagenome (GOLD analysis project Ga0308160, IMG submission 201036) | Phyllosphere microbial communities from UC Gill Tract Community Farm, Albany, California, United States - DLSLF.R1 | ecosystem: Host-associated > Plants > Phyllosphere > Unclassified | place... | reverse complement strand
TACATGTATAAAAAAGGTTGCTTAAATATCGAATATACTCATCTTACGCAGAAACGGACACACCATCAAATTTGAATCTGCAAAAATCACTGAAACAAATATATCATATATTTCTTATCTACATAACAAACTACACATTTTTTAAGAATAAGGATTAGGAAACACTGTTTTAAGGAAAACTAAAGGGGATATTGAACTTTATTCTTTTACGTAGGGAAGTGGTTAGATGCAAAAAATGTTTGAAAACAAATGGTACCGATTCGCCTGGTGGGTCATGACGCTACTCATCATTGTCTGGATCGGCAATCATGTGACGTTTCTGTTCCGTCCGATTGCAATCTTGCTTCAGATGGTCGCACCGCCACTCGCGATTGCCGGGATTCTCTATTATGTCCTGCTACCGATCGTTGAGTTGCTCGAGAAAAAGATGAAACGAAGACCAGCCGTCTTGATTGTCCTCGTTGGTCTGATCGGGATATTGACGACACTCGGCTTCATCTTTGGTCCGATGCTATCGGAGCAAATCACACAGTTCGTCAATTCGATTCCGACGCTTGCGACGCAGTTCCAGCGTCAATTGATCGATGTCCGAGAGCAACTTGAAAACAGTTCGGTTTTCTCACGCTTCTTGTCAGGACCGGATAACCTGTTCAATAAGTTTTCCGGCAATATTTCGGAATACGCTTCAACATTCTTGAAGAACATCGGGACGGGTGTCGGTGGCTTCGTCAGTGTCGTAACGACGACGGTCGTGACGATCGTCATCATCCCGATCATGTTGATTTATATGTTGCTTGATGGTGATAAGCTGAAAGGTAATCTCGTCAAGCTGATGCCGTATGAGTACCATAAAGAAACGAAAAAAATCCTCGGTGACGTTCACTTGACGATCATGAGCTATATCCGAGGACAAGTCATCGTCAGCATTGGTGTCGGAATCATCGCTTATATCGGATATCTGATCATCGGGATTGATTATGCGTTGCTACTCGCCTTGTTCGCAACGTTGACGAACATCATTCCGTTCCTCGGTCCGGTTCTCGGTGTCATTCCGGCGTTGATCGTCGGCTTCATTCAAGATCCGATTCTTGCGATTTATGCGATCATCGTCATGACGGTCGCGCAACAGATTGATTCGCACATTATGTCACCACTCGTCCAAGGAAAAACGCTCGATGTCCATCCGTTGACGATCATCATCGTCCTGCTGGTTGCGGGGAATATCGCTGGTTTCTTCGGGGTCTTACTCGGTGTCCCGTTCTACGCCGTCATGAAGGTCGTCATCCTGAACATCCGTCGTCTCTATCATCTTCGGTCGCAAAAGAAGATGGTCATCACGGAAGAAGAGAAGACGTTCGATACGATCATCACGGATCGCGATTGAGTTTTGAAATTCATCTAAAAGTGCGTCATACTGAAGAGGTAGTTAAGAAAAAGGGGGCAGGAATCAGATGGATTCACGTCATACCGAAGAACAAGCCGATTTACTGGCGTTACAGAAATTTCAACACAACTTCGAGAACAGTTTGAAGTCGAGCATCATTTATCTCTTGCGTGATGGGGCGTTGACGATCGGGGAACTCAAGCAACGGATCGATCAGTCACACGGTCAAATCCTCGAACAGCTGCAGGAGCTGATCGAAGATGGTCTCGTCGTCCAGCAGATGTCGGAGAAAGTGCACGGGCTTGCCTACTATTTAACGGCACCAGCAGAAGATCTCGTTCGTCAGTTCAAGGAATCGATTCGCTGGAGCAAACAGCATATTCGTTATTGAGGAACGTCAAAAGCCAGAGTCGCAATAGGGACTCTGGCTTTTGTGTGGATATTAGCGGCGTACAGCACTGAAAGCTTCTTCTGATTCGATACCTGCTTTGTTGACGGCGGTAATGATGAAGCGACCCGTCGCATCTTCCGGAAGTGGGAAAGCTTTCCGTTCGATGACGTCTATTGTACCGAGTTTTTTACGTTTGCCGTCTTTTTCTTGATAGACATTATATGATGTCACGTCTTCATCCGTAGAAGCATACCAGTTAACGAATCCACCACTGACGCGGACGTTCGTGGCTGGTTTCGGTGGTGTTTTGACGGGATCAGATGCTTTCTCATCGAGTTCTGTGAAGACGACGAGTCGATCATCATATGTGCCGGCATTTTGGTCAAACGTTCCGATACACGTGATCAAGTTTAAGTTCCGTGTATCTGCTGGACCAAAGATTTTCTGAAGCGGTGCTTTTAAGTGATCGTATTGGACGAGCTTCTTGACGCGGAAGACGAGTTTCCGTCCGGACGCATCGGTAATCTCGACTGGATCACCTTTTTTCAGTTCATGTAGCTTATAGAAAATGGCTGGACCGGTTTTCGTGTCGGTGTGACCGTCGATGACAGCATTACCAACGTCACCTGGACGTGGACCGAACTTATACCAGCCGGCTTGTTGTTCGTTTTTCGGTGTCGCCATCGCGCCATCTTTATCAAGCCCGACTTGTTCAACCTTCGCTTTGATGTCGTGCTTTGGAATGACGAGTTGTTTTGGAAGCTCGACCTCCGTTGCAGAGAGGTCCTTGAACTCCTTCTTGAATATTTCAGACGGCTTGAGCGGATCTTCTTCCTTCGTCTCGGAAGAGGCCGCGGATTCCGTTTTTTGATCACCTTGCGTGATGTTCGATGTATCGGGTTTAGTTTGACCGAATAGGAGGAACAGCAGTGTTCCGACCGATGCGACCATCAAGACGATGCTCGCCGGTAATAACCAACGTTTCATAAACGCGTATCTCCTTTCCGAGAGAAGGAATTCTCTCTATGTAAATAAATAACAGGATAGCATGTCGCTATCCTGTTATTGAGTATACCCAGTTTCTTAGGCGTTTTGACGTTTGCGTGCGAGGACAAGACCAACTGCTCCGAGTGCGAGACCGAATACTGCGATTGCACCTGTTGTTGCAGCTGTGTTGTTGTCGCTCATACCACCGTTACCAGTGTTCGGCATTGAGCCTGGTGTACCATCCATGAATTTCTCTGGCGATTGTTTAACGATCGCTTCACCGAGGTTTTCACCTACGCCGTACATGTAAGCGTAAGACTCACGGAATGTGTCGACAGAACCTTTGTAGTCGCCTTCAACATACTGCATGAACGTATCTTGGACGTAAGTCTCGTGACCTGATACAGCTTCTTGTGCTGCTTTTGTTGGAAGGTTTTCTTCTGTTGCTGCACCAAGGAATGCACCGAAATCATTTGAGAACATTTTGAGCATTTCTTGTGCGTCGCCCATCAATTTCTTATCGTCATTGATTGCTGCTGTAACAAGGTTTGCTTGTGCTTCGATGTGGTTTTTCGTCCATACTTGCTCAAACTGATCTGCACCAGCTTGACCGTAGATCGATTTGATTGCTGCTTTGAAGTCTGCAGTGTGCATATCTTCAGCCCAGTTTGCTGCATCGTAGTCTTTCGCTTTATCAACACCAGCTGTTAAGCTGAGGTTTGCAAGAGCAACGTGTTCAGCTGCAAGGCTGTTGAGTGTTGAACGAAGATCTGCTGCTTTTGAATCAGCTTTCGTGTTGTCGAATTTCTCAGGCATCTGTGTTGTGATCGCAACAGAGAGTGCTTTAGAGATATCGTACATGCGGCTGTATCCTTCACGGAACGTGTTGTACGATCCTTCGTAGTCACCAGCTGCATATTGCTCAAATGTCTTGTAGACATCAGCTTCGTGCGCACGGAGGACTTCTTCAGCAGCTGCTTTCGGGAGTTTACCTTCCGTTGCTGTATCGAGGAAGCTTGAGAGATCTTGTACGAACTCTTCCGTTTCTTTCTTCGAAGCGTTGATGCCGTCTTGATCGTCTGCTTTTACAGCTTTGACGAGGTCTGTTGTATATTTATTGTGATCAACGAAGATTTTCTCGAATTGTTTTGCGCCTTCGTCGCCGTAAACTGAAGCGATGGCTGGTGTCATATCGAGTGCATTTTGTTTAAGTGCTGCTTCGTAATATTCTGCGTCTTTTGAACCGTCATATTGTTTTTTCATGTCCATGACAGCGAGGACGAAGTGCTCTGAAAGTAACTGATCAAGTGTTGCACGAAGGTCAGCAGCTTTTGTTTTAACCGTGACGTTCTTCGGTGCTTCTTGTTTCATGTCATCTGCGCCACCAGAAGCGAATGCTGCTGTTCCTGGAAGTACGAGTGCTGCTGCCATTGCTGATGCTGCGAATTTTTTAGTGTGTTTCATGTTGAATCCATCCTCTCGATTTTAAGGTAGTGGAGCGCTTGCTTTGGTTTTTAATAGGAAAAACGTTTGGAAGCGTTGATCTAAACTTGAATAGAGGGATGAAACCGGGCCCGTGTCATCCTGTGCTTGTAAGTGTTGCTTGTGAATCTGTAAGGCTTACGCGGGCGGTTGGCATTTGGATTTAAAAAAATGTGAGATTTACGGAAATAATGTGTTGCGAATTTTTTACTTCCTTATATAACAAAAGAAAACTTTTTTTAAATGTTTAGCGATTGCTCGTGTTACACTAGCTAGGAACCAGGAGAAACAAAGTCATTCCTGATATTGTTACCTGGTACTAATGTGCTATACTACGCTTAGACTGAATCAATGAAAGGTGATCAAAATGGTACAAGACCAAGCAGGTACGGAACAGCCAACGCGTGAACGTTCAAAGCGACATCAACAAGGCAAGGATGCCGGAACATCTGAAAAGAAAACACCACGTCTTCGTCAGTACACGACGCGACGTGTCCCAATTCTCGTCCGGTTGTTGATCGTTCTCGTTCTCGTCATCGTCGCACTGGTCGTCGGTGCAATGGTAGGGTATGCAACGTTTGGTGGTGGCGAGGCAATGGATGTGTTAAAGCTCGACACATGGACCCGCATCACCGATTTTTGGATGAAATCTTAATTTGTCAGTGATGGGAGCTGTTTAATATGTATACAATCGAACAAATCAAGGAAGTCATTCCGCACCGTTATCCCTTTTTGCTCGTCGATCGGATTTTAGAGGTCGAAGAAGGCAAACGCGCGGTCGGAGTGAAAAACGTGTCTGCGAACGAAGAATTCTTCAACGGACACTTTCCTGACTATAACGTCATGCCCGGCGTTCTCATCGTCGAGGCGCTTGCACAAGTCGGTGCCTTTGCTGTCCTCAAGATGGAAGCGAATCAAGGAAAACTTGCTTTCTTTGCCGGCATCGAGAACTGCCGCTTTAAACGTCAAGTCGTGCCGGGCGATCAATTGCGCCTTGAAGTTGAATTGACGAAGTTACGTGGACCTATTGGAAAAGGTCGTGCCACAGCGACGGTAGACGGGGAAGTCGCCTGCACTGCCGAATTGACATTCGCAATTAAGTGACGACCAGATGAAACGCTGGTTGCTCCCTCTCGCGATTTCCTTATTGATCATCCCTGGCTGCCAGCGTGCTGAAAAGGTCGAGACCGCTTCCCCATCGGTCATCGTCGACCCGATCAAACGGGCTGGTCAGACAGAGAACATTTCCGCCCAGATTTCCTTGACGAGTAAGGACCGGATGCGTTTGACGATCAAGACGACGAATGACATTCGTCTTGACGACCAACAAGTCGACATTCGGTTAGAGGTCTCGAATCAATCGATTCCGTTCCCATTCGTGTCGTTTTCCGCTAAAAAAATGGGTGAGATTCGCACGTACACCTCAGATACGACCGTTGAAGATGAAGTCTTCAACGAAAATCGCCTGCCTGTCCTCGTCATTGACGCCGGAGCAGGACGCGGGATTGAGATTCCGCTCGAAATCATCCGATGAACGATAAAGCGCCGACTCCTGTCACAGGAATCGGCGCTTTATCGTTTATTTGACGAGCGAGACCGCACGGTTTACGTCGAGGCGACCGTAACCGTATGAGGTGTCGTAGCCTTTTGTTCCAAGATCACGAGCGGATGACTTTAAGAGTTTCTCTGTCGCACTCGGCGACAAGCTCGGTTTTAAGCTCATCAAGAGACTTGCGACTGCTGCAACGTGAGGAGCGGCCATCGAGGTCCCACTCGAATAGGCGAGTTCACCGTCACCGATATAACTTGGGATCTCAACGCCCGGTGCGACGAGATCGAGTCCTTTTCCGCGATTCGAGAACGAAGCGCGGACATCTTTTCGGTCCGTCGCGCCGACAGATAGGACATGCGCATAGCGTGCAGGATAGCTGATCGTCTTCGCACCGTCATTACCGGAAGCGGCGACGACGAGCACCTTCTTCTGATCGGCATACGCGATTGCATCCTCGATAGCGCGTGATTTTTCATCCATTTCTAGACTAAGGTTGATGACGCGGGCGCCTTTTTTGACCGCATGGAGTATGCCACGTGCGACGTCCGACGTGGAGCCTTGCCCGTTTGCATCAAGGACACGAATCGGAATCAAGGAAGCCGCTGGATTGATCCCTTGAATGCCATACAGATTATCGGCATTTGCAGCGATGATCCCGGCGACATGGGAACCGTGACCGTCCGGATCGGTGACGGAAGTCTTTCCGCGGATGAAGTCGTACCCGAGATCGGTCCGGACGCGTCCTGCGAAATCAGCATAGGTCGAGTTGATCCCGGTATCAACGACGGCGACGAGTGTCGGCTGTAACGTTTTTCCGGCGAGTCGTTTTAGGGCAGCGGCATACTGGATGTCAGCCCCGACTTTTCCTTTTCGTTGCCCTGTGTTTTGGAGCGACCATTGGTACGGGCGATACATATCCTTTGCCGTCCGGACGGTCTGTGTATGTTCGACGTAGTCAACGGCAGCTGATCGTTCCAAGTAACGTTTTGCCTGCGTTGCGGCGGCCTTCGTCTTGAACGTCCATTCTTCGAGGGACAAGGTCGGAAGCGACGATCGTGTCGCCTGCAGCGACGTCGAGACGGATTGTTTCAGACTGCCGTGCTTCATCTTGACGAGGAGACTCGCGGTCTTTGACGTCGTCGCACTTGGCTTCATCGGCAAGAGCGGCTGGAGTTTACGGAGGATAAAAGGAATCTGATAGCGGGTCCCCGGTTTCCCTTCGAAGACGACGTACTGCGTACCGGACCAGCTGAGCGGGAAGATCAACGCTTCGTCCTGCAGTTGGCGATACCGTTTGTAGGTCGTTCCTTTGCTGTAATTCGTCTTCGAGGTATAGACGGAACCTTTCGAGCGATCGAGATCGAATTCGAGATGCGTCGCCCGTTCGATATAGAGGGCTGACGGTAGGGTGAAGACGACACGTCCGGACGCATCATATGTACCGCGTAACGTCTGACTCGTCACCGGAAGTGGTGTCGTAGCAGCCGAGGCGACGGACGGGGTCAGGAGACTGACACCGAGTAGGAGTGGAAGGATACGTTTCATGAAAAATCACGACCTTTACGGAAAATGGTGGAAAGTTGAAAAAAAGGACAGTTCAAACAAAATTATCTGGTTTAATTTTACGTTGTTGTTTAAAATTTAGATATGTTTTTCTTACAGAAACGGAGCTGAATGAGACACCATGAAAAAAATCATCATCTTTTTGTTACTCCTGATGTGGGGTGGGACGGGCATCGCTCCGGTCCAAGCCGAATCGAAATGGGACGTGACAGCAAGCGGGACAGGACCGTATACGTTGACCTTCACGGGAGAAGGCATCGTCGATGTGACGAGTGAGACACCACTCTCGTTCTCAGACGGTTTGACGGGAAGTGGCATCGATATCACTGCGCATCCGACGGTGACGTTCACGTCAGAGACGGCACCACGGGTCGTCGTGACGGAACCAACGACACAGCAATCGATCATCCTTGAGTTTCCGAAAGTCGACGCAGAGGAGCCAGTAAAGGATGATCCTGCGATACCGGAAGAACCGGTCACGGAACCGGAAGTTAAACCAGACGTCAAACCGGATACACAACCGGTCACTCCGAATCAATCAAAACCGACGACGCCGACAAAGGAAAAGCCGGTCACGGAAACAAAACCGGCTCCGGCGACGAACGTCAAAGCGACGAAGGGGCAAATCTCGGGAACGGTCTGGTATGACGCGAACGAAGACGGAATTCGCCAAGAGACGGAAGCACTTCTTGATGACGTTAGTGTCTTCTTGATCACACCACGTGGCGACGTCACGGAGATGGCGATTACGGAACAAGGGAACTACATATTCGAACAGGTGACGCCGGGGACGTATCAAGTCAAGGTGGATGGCTATGACATCGGCTTGTATACGTTCACGAAGCCGCATCAGGATTCGGACGTCAACACGTTCGGAACGACGAACGTGACAATCCAGGCAGGGGACGTCCGGGTCATCGACGCCGGTATGACGGAAGGGGACGAGATGATGGAACCGTCGCACTTCTTGACGCTGACGAACTTCGTCGATGCGAATGGTGACCAACAGCCGCAGGACAAAGAAGAGACCGTCCCGATGACGTACACGTTACTGGATACGGTAACGGGGGAAACCGCATGGACGATTGAAGACGAAGGGGATGATCACACTTTTGCAGGCGGAGACAGCTTCCCGGTCGGCACGTACATCCTAAAAGTCAAAGCGCCTGCCGGTTATACGGTTAAGGCGATGCATCACCTCGATTACATCGCGTTTGAAGAGGACATGAGTGAGGCGAAGGATGCTCAAGAACACCTCTTAAAACACTTAAAACGTCAATCGGTCGATGCCGTCCTTGATCTGACGCGCGACGGCGGCGGAACGATGGTCCTCGTCGAACTCGCACCACCTGTTGAACCGGTCAAGGAAACACCGACGAAAGTCGTCAGTCCGGTCAAATCGACAGCACCGATCGCAGCAAAAGCGGACACGACGTCGACTCCAAGCGTTACAGCGGAACGTCTACCGCAAGCAGGGGAAGACAAGCGGTTTCCGTTCGCGGTCGTCGGTGGCATGAGTGCCGTCGTCGGATTATGGTTGCTCGTTCGAAAACGATAAGGCTTAAACGGAACGTCTCCTGAGTGAGGCGTTCTTTTTTATAGAGCGATGTGTGTTTATTGACACACACGCACACATATGCGCATAATAGTAGTATCAAATCATAGGAAAGAGGGATTCGATGTTGACGACAAAACAGATCAGTGAATTGTTACGGGTATCGGAAGAGACGGTCCGGCGCTGGATTCGAACAGGGGAATTGCACGCGGAGCAGGACGGAAAAGGCTATCGTGTCGATGAATTGGCGTTGAAACGGTTAGTCGATGAGAAATCACAGATTCCGGGAACGGCATTGAACAAGATTCTCCCGATCATCCAAGATATGTTCGGACCGGAAGCAGCCCAGTTCGCGAAGTCGAACGTCTTTGATCCGCTCCAAGCGACGATGCAATCGAGTGAGACGACGGCAACACCGGAAGCCTCGAAAGCTTCGATGGAAGCGGAACTCGCGCGCTTGAAACGGAAGAAACGTCGCCTCGAGCTCGAACACGAATTGAAGTTGCTTGATATCGAGGAACAGATCGCGTCGATGGAGCGTAAACAACAATCCTAAAAGCAAAGCGCACGTAGGGACAACTCCCTCGTGCGCTTTCGTATGTAAGAGGAAAAGACGCCTTCACTGATCCGAAGGCGTCTTTTTGACGGAACGTTGTTTACGTTTCCAGTACCAATAGCCGAGCCCGAGTGCGATCGGGATGGCCGCCAAGTACGGATTGGCTTCGATATATCCAATGATCTCAAATAACGCGAACCATCCACTGATTAAACCAAGGACGAGTAAAATCGACCGCAGGACTTCTGGAAGCTTACGGATCCGATACGCGAAGAGACAAATGAGGCTAAAAATGATGATCGCCACATGCATTCCTCCATTCCGTACTCAGTATAGCGTATTCGGAAAGCTTTTTCGATGCACAAATCGGCTTTCCTCCCGTATAGTGAAGACAGAGAAAAATGGACAAGGACGTGATGGAGATGCAAGCAACAGTGATTGGGACAGGATATGTCGGACTCGTCACCGCGATTGGACTCGCAGAAAACGGACATGAGGTGACGTGTGTCGACTTGAATGCAGAACGGATGGAGCGGTTAGCGCAAGGGATCGCACCAATCACCGAAGAAGGAATCGAAGACGCGCTCCGCCTCAATCGCGAACGCTTGACGTTCACGACGGACTATCCGGCGTCCGACTTGTACTTGATTGCCGTCGGGACACCGGAACGGGCAGACGGTAGCTGTGATCTATCGGCTGTCGAAGCGGTCGCACGCTTGATTGAAGAAACGCGCCCGGGAGCCAGTGTCATTGTCAAGTCGACGGTGCCACCGGGAACGACAGCACGCCTGCAAGACGAGCACCCGACGTTACGCTTCGCGATGGTACCGGAGTTCCTGCGTGAAGGAACGGCCCTCGCGGACAACCGTCAGCCGAGCCGTCTAATCATCGGGACGACGGATGTCGCCTTTGCGAAAACGGTCGAGCAATTATTTCAGACGACAGCTCCGGTTGTCGTCGTTGATCCAACGACAGCGGAGTTGACGAAATATGCGGCGAACAGTTTCCTCGCCGTCAAAATCAGTTTCATTAACGAGATCGCCCGGCTTGCGGACGCAGTCGGTGCCGACGTGACGGAAGTCGCCCACGGGATTGGACTCGATCCCCGGATTGGTTCCGCCTTCTTGCGAGCGGGTGCCGGCTACGGCGGATCTTGTTTCCCGAAAGACATCGCCGCATTGACGACGCTTGCGCGGACGCACGAAACGACGCTACACGTCATCGAAGCAGCTGACCGGACGAACGAAGCCCAGCTCGATTATGTCCTCGCGAAGATCAGACCGGAGCGGGGGATGCGTGTCGCGCTACTCGGTCTTGCCTTTAAGCCGGGCACGGACGACTTACGGGACGCACCAGCCTTACGCCTCGCGGAGCGGCTCGAGCAACTTGGTGTCGTCGTCGTTGGCTATGATCCGGCTGCGCGGACATTGCTCGATCAGAAACCGACGCTTGAAGAAGCGTTACGCGGAGCGGACGTCGCCGTCATCATGACGGAGTGGCCGGAGATGAAGACGATGGCGCCGGAACTGTTGACGCGCGTCATGCAGACGCCGCGTTTGATTGACGGACGAAACTGTTGGCAGTATGTCGATACCCCAGCAGGCGTCGCCTATGAAGCAATCGGACGTCCGGGAAAAGAATTTTCGAACAAACGCTAAGTGCGACCTGTCATTAGGGATGAGACCAGTCATGGTGTCATCCCTATTTTGATAAACGAAAGGACGAAGCGACATGCAGATCGATTATTTCGCGGTTCAACCGAGTGGTCCAAAGGGAGCGCTCGAGGCACACGTGTTATATCCCGGGTGGAATCAACGACAGAACGAAGAATGGGAACGTGCCGTCCATTACGGGGCAGGACTGATCCGGATCCGTCAACGGGGAACGGAACTTCGAATTCCAATCGAGTTCGGATTCGGCTATGTCCTGCAGTACATACGTCAGTTCATGGAAGCGGAACGCAAGGGCGGCAGCATCCGCCAAAAGATGCAAGCGCAGCTCGACTGGATCGCGGAAGGACTACCGGTTCGTTTTAAGCGCGAGAAGGAGACGATCGTCGTCACGGCAGAACGGAGCCATGCCTTTGCAGAGCGTTCGTTTCTCGAAGCACTGGAAAAGTCGATGTATGTTTTGCCGTGAGCTTTATAAGAAAGAATCTAGTGGAAAGTAGTCAACTCGTCGGAGCAGAACGCTGTGCTCGGACGAACAATGGCATAACGACCTTAAAAAGAAAGCCTGCGTGGCTTTCTTTTTTTTGTTAGCGCTGATTTTTAAGAATCGGTTCCCATCCTCCTGAAAAGAACAAACCTCTTCCATCAGGTGGTTTCGTATACTGAGGAAGGCATGATCTAAAAATGAGGAGTGAAGGCGATGAACGAAATACGTATGATTGGGCGAGCGAGTGTGCTGAGCTTACTCTTGATCATCTGGTCAGGCGGTGCGGTCGAAGCGGATGGACCACTCGTATGGGATCAACCGGTGTCCGGTGTACTAAAAGCCAACGAGTCAGCGAAGTATGATCTCACCGTGACGCGTCCGAGTAAGCTGACTGTTGACGTCAGTGGATTCGGTGAAAATACACGTGTGACCTTACAGGATGAACGCAGCAAACAATTTCTCTATCAGAGTTTAACGAGTGACGGTGTCAGACCGGCACAAGCTGTTTTGTCTGAATACGTGGAGCCGGGCAACTACCGTCTGATCGTATCGGAATACATCTTAAGTAAGCGACCGGCAGCCTATACGCTTCGTGCGACAGCAGAGACCATCACGACGGATGACCAGGAACCGAATAACGGTACGTTAGAAGCGCAAGTCTTACCGTTTCAGCAAGCGGTCCGTGGAATGCTGTCCGCTCAAGATGAAAAAGATATCTATCAAGTGAACGTCCCGAAGAGCGGCAAGCTATCACTAGCAATCGATACATACCTGCGCGGCAACGCAACGATCAGTCTAACGGACAGTTTAAACGAGAACGTCTTCTCGAGCTATCTCGTCAGTGAAGAGAAGTCACCGGGAAAATTCCGTCGAGCGGTTTACGTAGAAGCGGGGACTTACTTCCTGACTTTGTCACGAACGAGTACACAAACCGGTCGTTATCAGGTCCAGGCAGCGATGAAACCAATAACGACGAATGAACAGGAACCGAATGATGGAGTACTCGAGGCAACAGGCCTTTTGTTTGCGCAAGACTACAGTGGTCTGCTGACTTGGCAGGAGCATCACGATTACTATCGCGTGACGCTACCGAAAAAGAGTCAGGTAACGTTCGATGTCACGACGATGATCGATCCATCTATGACGATTGAATGGACGGACCCGATGAACAAGTCGCTCTATTACCGGAGTCTGAGCGGAAGTGAAAAGACACCAGGGAGATGGAAGGACAGTCTTGAACTTCCAAAAGGCACTTACTACTTCCGGATTGGGAGTACGTACTACAGCGGATACTATCATTTCCGGATGACAGCGAGTCATCTGTTCCCAGTCTTACAGATCAATCCGGTGAAAGCCGGAGCGCGTCAGGTCAGCGGGACGACGGAGAAGAACGCTACGGTACGATTAAAGATCAATCAGCGGACGTATACACAAAAAGCGAATCAAGAAGGTCGCTTTACGTTTTCAATCTCAAAAGCAAAGCGTGGCACAACGATCACCGTCTCTTCTGAGAACCGATACGGAAAAACGACGAAGCAAACGTTCGTAAAGCTCTAATCATCTATAGAAAGAACGCATTCCTGACAGACGAGGAATGCGTTTTCACGATTTCGACACAATTTGTGGGTAGGGACAATCAGGGGAAAAGCGATGAAAGGATCAAAAAACATCTGAAAAAATTTTTTTTGATCTCTTTTGGATCGAAAATCAGAGCGTGACTTTCGAATCATTTCCGCGTTTTTTAAAATCGGACTAAAAGCAGAGAAGTTAGTCTAGCTTTTTTGATAAAAAAATCATTCGACACCCAGTCGTGAAAACGTGTCACTTTTTGTCGAAAAAAAGGTATTTTTTAACGGTAGGGTAATCGGAAAATCATTTTCCATAAGACACCATGTAAAAAATTTTTAATAAGACCATTAGATTGCATTTTAGTTACAAATTTAGGGTTGTTGAAATGAAACACTTTCGGTATATTTATTCTTGTAGGTCGAGACAACTGGTAAACAGTGGGATTAACCTGCAAATTCATGAAAAACGATTTTTCTTCGATAAATCGTTAAACATTGGAGTATCAGGTGTCGATAAGGAATATGGAATGACGATTACATACTGATTCGATAGAAAAGGAAAAATTAGGATTCTAATATTACCTATTTTATCTAATTATCAATTTTCGTCAGGACGTAAGACTTCTTCCTTTATCTGACTTGGATTTGAAATACAATTGAAATTTTGTTGGTAGAAATAGCAACTAAATTACCATTGTATGGACGAGAAAAGGCTGGGTGAAGGAGATCCTGAAGTTTGTCTTTTGTCTTTTATTGGAGGCAAGTCGTCAAGTCAACTAGTAGTTTAATTAAGGGAGGATTTTTACACATGGGCACGAAGAAATCGAACAAATTATACGCTGCAGCAGCTGCTCTTGCAGTGACAGCTTCAGCAGTAGCACCAGGCCTTACGGCGGATGCTGCATCGAAAGTCACAGTTAAATCTGTTACAAACCCAGCTTCAATTTCACACTACGGTGGTTACACATTCGCAGTGAAAAAATTGTCACTTCCAAAAACGGTCAAAGTATTGCTTTCAAACAAGAAATACGAAAACCGTTCAGTCAAATGGGGCAAAGTCTCTTACGACAAAAAATACATCGGTAAATACCAAACAATCTCTGGTACTGTTTCAGGTACTACGAAAAAAGCTTCGATCAAAGTGAAGTTGAACAACTACCCAGTTGACGTTGTTGAGCCAAAGCTCGCTCCTGTCGCAGTTGGTGAGAAACTCAACCTTCCTTCAACAATCGACGTGAAATACAAAGACGGTAAAGTCATCGCTCGTTCTGCTAAATCGTTCAACCTCACGGCTGAAAAAACAGACAAAGCTGGCGAAATGAAGCTTTCTTACAACTACATGGGCAAAAACTCTTCAATCAAGGGTTCAATCGCTTATGAAGTCAAAGCTGCTGAAATCACAAACGTGATGAACGAAATCAAAGACGATATGCTTTCAGTTTCTGCTGACGTTAAATACCCAGCAAAAGACGCGAAAGCAGAAGTTCTTGTCTATGCATTCAAAGATATGACTAAAGAGCCAATCAAAGTTGCTGCTGAACTCAAAGATGGCAAATTGACTGCTAAATCAGCTGTACTTCCAGCTGGAACTCACGCATTCGCAGTTAAAGTCGGTGAAGTTGTTTCACCTGCTAAAGACTTCGTAATCGAAGCTCCAATGGTTAAAGAAGTTAAGGCGATTAACCTTAAGCAAGTTGAAGTTAAGTTCAACAAAGAACTTGATAAAACTACAGCTGAAACAGCTGCTAGCTATGAGTTGAAAATTGGTTCTGCTGCAGCTGTAAACCCAGCTTCTGTTGAGTTAACTGGTAAAGATACAGCGTTGCTTACTTTCGCTGATGAGCAAAAACAATCAACTGACGCTAAACTTACTGTCAAGAATGTTAAGACAGCTAAGAACGTTGTCATCGATACAGTAGAAAAAGACGTTCGTTTCATTGACGTTGTTGCTCCTGTAGCTGGTTCAATCGAAGTTGTTGCACCACGTGTTATCCGTGTAAACTTCTCTGAGCCATTGGCTTCAAAACCTGACTTCAAACTTAACAATGGTCAAACTGCTATCGTTTCAACGGACTTCACTCCAGGTAACGACTATGCTGATCTTACAATCGGTATCGATCCAGCAAACGGTTCTTCACACACACTTGAAGTTGTAGGTGGAGCAGACTACGCAGGATTCAAAATCGATTCAGTCACAAAAACATTCGTTTACCAAACAGATGTTGTAGCTCCAATGGCTACAATCTCAAAAGTTCTTGATAACAACTCAGTTGAAATCAAGTTTGACAAAGAACTCAATGCATCTACATTGACTGGAAACCTTGAAATTTTCCATACTGTTAAAGGTGGACAAGGTTACAAAGCTACTGCTGTAACTTCTGTTAAGTCAGGAACTAAAGACACAATCGTAGTTGATTTCCCAGGTGCAGTATTCCCTGAAGGTCAAGTGAAGTTCTTCCTCGGTTACGCTGATGACAAAGGAACACTTCTCCAAGACAAATGGGGGAACAAATTTGCTGCTGCTGAATTGTCTGCAGTCTACGCTGCTGATAAAGAAGCGCCAACACTTCTTTCTGTAGAAGGTAAAACTAAGCGTACGATCGAGCTCAAATTGAGTGAAGAAGTATCTGCTGATTCAGTTGCTAAAGCAGGTAACATCGTTCTTACTGATGCGGACAACAAAGTTGTTGCTGTAAATGCTTCACTTAGCGATGATAAAAAAGTTGTTACATTGACTTCTACTTCTGACCTTGCTGGCGGAAACTACAAAGTTGTTGCTAAAGACATTGCAGATGCTTCTGGTAACAAACTTGCTGAAGTCGCTCGTACATTCTACGTCAACGACATGGTCGCTCCTACAGTAACTGCAGACGCAGACCTTCTTGCTGGCAACAAAAAAGTTAAAATTAAATTCAGTGAAGCAATGAATGCTGCTTCTATCACTGATAAATCGAAATACAAATTAGGATCTGCTGATCTCGATTCTAAAGTAACAATCACTGCAGTTGATGGTAACAAAGCAGTCATTCTTGACTTCTCTGCTACTAATGTAGAGACACTTGCTGGTGCAGATATCACAGTCGGTCGTGTAGCGGATGCTACGGGTAACTTGACTGCTGACTTCTCAACAGAAGTAAAAGTAGCAGGACAGCAATCAACAATTGCTGCTAAAGAAGCACAAGTAACTGGTAAAAACACTGTCAAAGTATACTTCGATGAAGTAATCACTGGCGCTGTAGCTGGAGACTTTATCGTCTCAAACGACGAGTCTACTGCTACAGTAACTAACGTAGTCAACTCAATCGAAGCTGGAAAATCTGTTCTTACTTTAACAGTAAATCAAGATCTTCCGTTCAATGCTGAAGATGTAACAGTTTATACTGCAGCTGAAGTTAAAGCTAAAAATAATGACGGACTTTTCGTTAAGTTCCCAGCTTTAGATGCTAAAGATAAATTTGCTCCAGAAATCAGTAGTGCAGTATTTGCTGATAATAAAGTAGCTGATTCACAAGATACTCTTACTTTAACGTTCTCTGAAGCACTCTATGCGCCTTCAGTTCAAGATTCTGACTTCACTGTTGCTGGTCGAGTTGTTGAAGCAATCGAAGTTGGTTCAAGCAACACGGTTACTCTCAAACTTAAAGCAGATGGTACAGTTTCAAGTGCAAAACCTGCTTCAGTATCAATCGTGAATACAATCGAAGATGCTTCACGTAACGCTAAATCTTCACAAGTATTTACTGATATTACTGTTGTACCAGCACCATAATTTTTAACTGAAATTTGCCCTGTAGTATGAATCTCTTGATAAACCGCATGAATAAATAAAGAAATTAACCCTATGTCGTTTTAAAGGACATAGGGTTAATTTGTGTAATAGTATAAAGTTAAATATGTATTTTTTACAATCTGAAAAAGACCTGATTCTTCAAGATGAACTGAGCCCCGTAAAATGGACAGTTTAATAAAAAGACCAAGTTTTCTACGCTGCGATCAGATGGTCCCGATATTGTTTCGGGGTCATCTTTTTTAGGTTCCATTGACCGCGCTCGCAGTTGTAATAGCTGATGTAGTCCCCGACCATCTCTCGGACCTCCTCGATTGATTCGCACGAACGGTTGGTGACGTAGTCCTTCAAATGACCGAAGAACGATTCGATCGGTGCGTTGTCGAGACAGTTGCCCCGACGGGACATGGACTGAACCAGTCCGAGGTCGCCAATGAGTCGCTGGTAGCTCGGATGGGTGTAGTGGAAGCCTTGGTCCGAATGAATCATCGCCTCGGGATGTCGCTTCTCTTGGAGATGCTCTTCGAGCTTTTTCATCGTCTGAAAGACGAGGTCCATGTGAAGACTCGTGGACAATTGGTGTGCCACGATCTCGCGTGTGGCGACGTCCTTCACACAAGACAGATAGACGTTCTCGCCGGAGGCGATAGGGAGGTAGGTGATATCGGTCACGAATACCTTCCCGGGCTCGCTCTGCCGGAACTCGCGGTTCAATCGGTTCGGCACGACGCGGTGCTCGTGCGTCGCCCGAGAGAGCTTGCGATAAGGGTTCATCCTCCGGATTTTGGTCACGATGTTATATTTGCGCATCAGCCGAAGAATCCGTGTATGGTTGATCGGGAAACCGAGGGTAGCGAACACCTCCATGTACAGCCCCCGATAACCGACTTTGCCTTTGTGGCTATCATGGATTTTCTTGAGGAGTGTCGCATCTAGATAATCATGCTCTTCCCGAAGGGAATCCGCCTCGGCACGGTTCAACCAAGCGTAATAGCCACTGCGGCTCACTCCGGCAATCTCACATAGTGGGCAGACGAGATTCTTAATCTGTGCGATGCGGATGACGGTGTTGATGGCCTGATATTTCTCTGATGGTGTCAGTTCGTACGTTTCGCCTGCCCCTCTAACTGCTCTAGCTTTTTTAAGAGCTCGTTCTCTGCCGTCAGGTATTTGATCCGTGCCTCTGCCTTCGCCAACCGTCTCTCCATCGACTCGTCTGTCTTCGGGCGTCCGCCTCCCAGAGCCTTTCCACGTTTGTCGTTCCGGAGACCCTCCTCTCCGTCTTTTCGGAACGTTTGGCGCCAGCGAATCAACGCGGAATGCGCTTTTCGTTTCCCGATCACCGTCAGGTCGAATCCAGCCTCCGTGAAGATTTGTTGAGGTCCTTTTCCTTCCATATTCTCACGTACAGCTTTGACCTTGAACTCGGCCGTGTACTGGATTGAACGTTCTGATACGGAAGCGACGTTCGGATTTTCTTCGAGCTGGTTGATTTGAGTCATAGTGAAGGTGATTTTACTCATGGTTGTTTCTCCCGTCTGAATGAATAGGTTCATTATAGCGATTCGTATGCACACGAAAAACCCCGAATGATACACTTTTTTATAAGTGTTTATCATTCGGGGTTCAGTTCAAGATTAGATTCGGGTCATTTAATATTTAATTTAAAGTTTACTGTCCAACTTTAAAATAGCGACCAAATCGTTGCTCGATAGGAACGCCTGCAATCGCTTGTGATACAGCGTCAGCAAAGGGAATCAAGGCTTCTGCTCGACGTTGTTCGCGTTCTTCCTTATAAGCAATGATTTCAGGTCCTGTGTTGGCTTCAAAAAATCGAAGGGCACATGTTTCGTCTAATGCAAAATCAAGAGCGAGCTCGGGTAAGATGAAGGGATATAAAGCGTCGATGGCCTTCGCTAGTAAAAGACTTTGCTCAACGAGTGCACGGTGCATGAAGGTACCTTCAGGGTGTAACGATTGAAGAAACGCGTCAGCTCGTTCTGTCTTGTAGCCACTTAAGTTCGTGATGAACCGTCCTTTTTTTGCAACGTCCGCAATGGAAGCGAGCACCGTCCATTGGCCGGAGGCATCTCGAACTAAGTGCGTGCGCAGATGAAAAGTTTCGCCGCTTGTCGTGCGTGATATTACGAATGGCTGCACGATGTAGTTGCCTTGTTCGGCTAACGAGAGGATCAATGTTCGTAGTTGTTGATATGTATAAACATGACGCTGATCTTGAATGGTTACAGAATAGCCGACACCTGCCGCTTTGGTAATTTTATATATTCCTGTTCCTTTAGAAGCATTGGTTGGTTTTAAGACGATGACATTGTGTTTCTTTAGCTGTGTTAGAAAGTGATCGAATCCTGTTAATCGTTCGGTTGGAATGAATAACGTTCCCCACGATCCCGCGTCTTCTAGTTTTTGTTGAAGCACATATTTATCATCAATCAGGTGAAAAAAATGAGGAATGACTTGCTGAAGGCGTAGATCCTCTTCGGGATGCGCTGACTGTGAGGGAACAACACAGTTCTCATTTAAGAGTAAAGGCGGAAACGGAATCGATTGGCGACACCATTCTCCATCATATACTTCTGCTTGAATGATTTGAGCATCAAAATCAACATCTTCGATCGTACAACTGGCGACCTGTTGTCCTAAATGCTGAGCATATTCGATGTAATAATGTAATCGTTCTTTTGGTAGAATCATGCGAGGTGATTTTACATTGTTGAATAAAACAATCATGCGATTCAACTCCCTTAAAATACTTCATGTTATTACCATTATTGTATGTCATGTCAAAGTAGAATGGTTAGAAAAATTGAGTCGAAAATGATTACGTACTGGTCTCCACTCGCTTAATACGTACGTTTTTAGTGCATCTCAATTAACAAATAAAAGGAAGAAGCTTCATCGGTAAATCACTTTAATATATTGTAAATATTTTCTTTTGTTTTAAAAAATGGAATTTTATTATCCTTGAATACGTTAAACTATGAATGAAAGTTAGATAAAAAAGGATGATAGGCATGAGAAAAATAATGGTGGCTTTACTTGGGGGAATCATATTTTTTGGAGGGGCATTACCTGTCGCAGCAGAAGTCACTCTACCATTAACAGGATCATTCGGGTTATCGGGACAGTTTCAAATCGTCAAAGGACAAGAGCGTGTTTGGGAGTGGTCTTCCTATCAACAACTTAGTCTAATTGATCTTCAAAATGGAGAACGTATTCAGTCGCTCGCTGGTAGGGAATCATCGATTGAAGGATTTGATGTCTCGGACGATCAAACACGACGTGTCGTAATAAAACAGGGAGTGCTTCATGTCTACAATGCTTTTGGAACAAAGGTTCAAGAAGTGTCAGAGATTGTCGACAAGGAAGACAAGATTACTAAGTTCGTGGACGTCCAGTTCATTCCGAATACGCATACGGTCGTGTTACTAGCGAAGAATGGTGGGCACTGTCAACTTCTTTCGTATGATTTAGATACGGAGCAACTCCTTAGTAGTCGTGGAACCAGCCCATACGGTCAATTGTTAACCGCACGCGATCATGTTGCTGTCGTCTATTCGTCTGCTGTATATCTCTACACCGCTGACTTGACGTATACAGGTGTCATCCATGCGAGAGAAGAAGATGGTATCGAGGCATTTGACATGAATGACGAGGGACTTCTCGTCATCGGAGAACAGGGAGTACGACAGCCTGACGTCTATGATTTAAATCACGGTCTTGAAAAAACACAGACGAATGAGCAGTTTGTGATGGGAAGTGACGTTTCCTACAGTGACATTGCGATTGATGAATCAGGAACTTTCATTGCGGTCACCTCATCCGGAAGTGATCGTCCCTTCTCGTTATTTGAACGAGAGACAGGACGGCATATTCATACCTCGCTCGACCACAATCAAGATTTTTCCTATCAATCAGGTGTTGAACTCAGTAACAAAGCACGTTCCATCATCGTCGAAGGATCTAACCAGACGAACATCTACAATGGAAAAGCATTATCGACACGACCGATTGCGATTCAGATACCGAAAGCCCGTCAACGCATAGATCGAGGGGCTTCAGAAACGTTAGCACTTGAAGTCACGCGAGCTGACGGAAAGACTGCTCTCGTCAAAGCGGGTGTTAACTGGGAGACGGATCATCCGGAAGCAGCCTTCATTCAATCGGGAAAACTGTACGGTGAAGCAGAAGGAGACTATACCTTATCCGCGACCTATGAGGGGTTCACGGCGATTGTTACTGGTAAGGTCGCACCGCCAAAGCTGTCATCGCTAAAAGATATACCGTGGTTAGAGCGTCACCGCCAATCACTGCTCGATTACCAATCGTTTGAAGGCTTACCGGTTCTGTCCTCGTCCTATTCGAAACTCAAAGGAACAAAGGGGAAGATGTTACTTTCGAAAGAGAAGATAAATATGAACGGGAAATGGAAAGGAAGTGTTCTTGCTTCACGATATCCACGTCCCATAGAACATCAGCCGAATCAAATCGAGTTGCTGACGATGCTTCCGGCACTCGAACAGCGCTCGATTTCAAAAAAGGAGATTCAGTCCGTCTTTGGTAAACCAGTGACCTCAACAACGTACGCTCCTTCCATTTCGCATCAGTTTTCAAAGTCCGATAAGACATTCGCGAAATACACCATCAAACGTGTCGATCGCTATCGCTTGAACGATCTCTCCGTAGAAACCTATTTTGATAAAAAGGATACGGTACGATTCATCACAGTGAGTAAGCAATCCTCTAAAAAAGGGAACAAAAAGATTTCATCATGAGACTTTCCGATTCTTGAATCAAATACATGAAGCAGGTGGCGTAGACATACGTCACCTGCTATTTTATTTCCAAAAAGAAGTATTCATTTTTTGAATTGAAGGACGGGAATCTTGCAGAAGAATATACGATTGTCGCGAGCCCTTCTAACTCACGAAATGTATTAGTACCGGTGGATCATACAGATTACAAAGTTGAGGCAGCATCATACTACTGGACGAAGAGTGACGCAAAGCGATTTCCAGGATTCTATCTTGAAAAAAGCAATATGTAAAAATTACGATGCCGGGGTGTTTACTTTTTTCTATGTCCGATTCAAAATGCTATAGATTTCATGTATCAACTACACGTTATGGTAACGAACCAAATATTATCTTTTATTTTAAAAAATGGAATTTTATCATTCTTTGATTACGGTAAACTATGGATGGAACGTTAAACAGGAAGAGGATGATGAAATTATGAAGAAAACGATGATGGCTTTACTTGGTGGTATTGCGATTTTAGGTGGGACATCTCCTGTCGCAGCAGAAGTCGATACCCCCATGACGACTTCGTTTGAGTTATACGGACAGTTTAACATCATCAAAGGACAAGAACTCGTATGGGGATGGTCTTCTTATCAAAAACCGGAGCTGATTGATCTTTCTAATGGCGAACGTATTCAGTCGCTCCCTAATGTTGACTCGTCGATGGACGGATTTGATGCGTCCGATGATCAAAGTCTACGTGTTGCAGTATCAGAAGGAATCATTCATGTCTATGACGCCTTTGGATCGAAAATCAAAGAAATACCGACGATTCTCAACAAGGAAGAAGAAATTTCTGACTTCATTGAGGTTCAGTTCATTCCGGATACGCATACGGTCATTTTATTAGCCGAAAATAACGGAGATGGTAAGATGCTATCGTTTGACCTAGATTCGGAGCAACTCTTAAGCGTCCGAGGAACAAGTCAATTCGGTCAGATTTTGACGGCACGCGATCATGTAGCCATCATTTCTTCGTCAGATGCTAATGTTTATACATCCAATCTCTCCTATAAAGGCGTCATTCATGGAAGAGAAGAGGAAAGTATCGAAGCGTTTGATATGAATGATGATGGATTACTTATCATAGGAGAAAATAACACACCACAGCTTGATGTCTACGATTTGAATCGAGGGTTCAGAAAGATTCAAACGAGTGGACAGTTCGTGACAGGTAAGAACATTTCTTACAATGATCTCTCAATAGATGAGTCGGGCAAATTCATTGCGGTGACTTCTTATGGAAGCGGCCGATCGTTCTCGTTATTTGAACGGGAGACGGGACGTCGTATTCATACGTCCCTCGATTATGATCGAGATTTAGCATACGAATCAAAAGTTGAACTTAGTAATGAAGCGCGCTCAATCGTCGTCGAAGGCTACAGTAGCACGAATGTCTATAGTGGGAAAGAGCTATACAAACGACCAGTCGCTGTCCAAATACCAGCAGCTCATCAAAGTGTGGACAGTGGTTCTTCTGAAACGTTAGCCCTTGAAGTCACACGAGCGGATGGAAAAACGGTTCTCGTCAAATCTGGTGTCAGCTGGGCGACAGACAATCCAACGAAAGCCTATATTAAATCGGGAAAGCTGTACGGCAAAACACAAGGATCATACACCTTGAAAGCGACGTATGAAGGCTTTACGACGACAGTAACCGGTAAAGTCATGCCACCGCCGAAGTTATCGTCGCTAAAAGATGTTCCGTGGTTGGAACGTCACCGACAGTCGCTCCTCGAAAAACAGTCGTTCGAGGGACTACCGGTCCTCGCATCATCGTACTCGAAGCTAAAAGGAACAAAAGGAAGCATGTTCATTCCGGAAACGGATGCGAACACGAACGGAAAATGGAAAGGGAGCGTTCTCGCTTCACGGTATGTGCGCTACGGAGAGAGCCAGCCCAACCGAATTGAGTTGCTGACGATGCTTCCGGCACTTGAAAAACGCTCGATTTCAAAAGCGGAGATTAAATCTGCCTTTGGCAAACCTGTGACATCCGAGACGTATTCGTCTTCCGTACCACGTCATTTTTCAAAGTCCAATAAGACGTTCGCAAAGTATTCGGTGAAAAGTTACTATGAGTATCAATTAAAAAATCTATCTGTAGAAGTGTGCTTTGATAAACAAGATACCGTGAAGTTCATCACTGTAAGTAAGCGATAATATAAAGCGGTTCATCGGAAGGTCTCATCATGGGATCTTCTGTTTGTCTGATAACTGATATAGCACGTAAAACGCGTTGCCTTTATACGTGTGTGCTCAGTACGAATAGCTGAGTAAGGAAAATAAGGCTAAAGAAATTACATTGATGAAGGAGAACGATCATATGCTTTACGTCATCATCGGAATCATCATTCTAGCGATTATCTTAAGACTGACAGGACCAGTGGGATGCGGCTGTTTCGTATTTCTTATAGTCGGCGGCTTCATCCTTTGGCGAATCGGCTTGTTGGGATTCGTCATCCGCATGATTAGTGGATTCGTACGTTGGTTGATCAGAAAAATCGTCTATTACTATTATAAGTTTTTTGGAGAAGAGAGCAGTGCGATTGATTGGACACGTGAATTGATTTTAGCGAGTTTTTAAATTATTAATTTGAATTAAATATCAGCAGAAATAGCAAACGACCCAAGTTACTTTTTTACAAAGCACCTGGGTCGTTTGCTATTTTTCATAACCATACTGTATAGAAACAATTTATTTTTAATACTTTTTCTTATTTTGAGTGAGTATACGAAACTCGTATAAGAAAACGGAGAGAATCACGACGATCAAAATCGCAGCAAAGCTAGTCCCTTTTGGTAAATCGAGTGTAAAGATGACGATGGATGCGAAGATGACGATCAATAAAGAAATCAGATAGTCTTTTTTTCGATTCGACATACGTTCACTCCTTAAAGATTTGGCGTAGCCACTGATTTTACATTATTTAGTATAACATATTTACACGATTTAATTGAGAATCAAACAATCATCGCTATAGCTTACTTTACAGGAGCCACGGTAGAGCTATATGCTTCATACCATTTATCCCAAGCGCCACGAGTGTGTTTTTCATATCTGATTTTGACTTTGAATTTTTTTGCTGTCGAAGCATTTAATACCTGTTGAATTTTTTTGGAACCTAAATCTTTATCGATGACTAGTGAAGAGATGACATAAGAGGCAAGACCAGAAGATAGGCTTGCCTTTAATGTTTTCGCAATGGGATGTGTGACGAGTGTACCTGCGATCGTAAATCGGATATTATTTAAATCGTTATCGCTTTTTTCGGCTTTTTTGATTTGTTCCAAGAAACTGACGAGTTCTTTTCTTGAAACAGTCTCGGTCGTACTAAATTTTTCTCCGACATCTTTTGCACCCCCGTAACCAATCGTAATGACGGGACTAGCAGCAGATGATTTTTTCGGAAGGGTCGTAACCATCGAGAGAAGGAGGATAGATGCAATCATAATCATAGAGAACTTATAGATGGTTTTTCTTTTGACTAACATATTGCCACGTCCTTTCAAGAATTGGAGTACATGAACACCATACCGAATTTGAAGCAGGTGGTGATGTTTTGGATTACAGACACAATCACACCATTTCCCATAATATATAACGATAAAAGAATAAAAACTAATGAATTCACCAAAAACGTATTATTAGTCAATTCAAAATAAAAAAATGGAATAAAAAGGGTTGTGTGTAAAGTGGAAAATGAAAACTTATCACTTTATTTCATAATATGTAATATATATCATTCGATTATAGGTTCATTGTACCTTCATTTGTTATCTCAGTTGATATAGAACATTTTTAAGAATAAAGAATTCAACCTGGATCTTTGAACTATTCCCCGTCAAGTAGACAGGACAAATAATAAAAATTCTTTAAACAGTTTTTGCTCTGTATTCTGTTGGAGCCAAGCCGTTTAAGCTTTATTTCAACTATCTACTTCTTGAGGAGCATATCAAAGATGGATACGATGAAGGGGAATAATTGGGTGGAAAAAAGTTACACTTCAACTATCTACTTGTGAGAATACCCAAGATAAACTCTTGAAAGAGACGAACGGTGAAATCCTCATAACAGGACTGACGCGAGGAACATATAGCTTCATCGAGACGCAAGCGCCTATTGGTTATCTGTTAGACTCTGAACAATGTATCATTCGTCTAAAAAGCGGAAGAGAAGCAGTTGTCCGTGTCACGATAACGAACACGATTGATCCGAAAACACCTCACAAACCAGATGGGGAACAGATACACCGAATGAAGATGGGACAAGACCATCTAATTCAGGCGGTCTTCCTCAAACAGGTGAGTCCGAGCCATTCAGTACTCAGCCTATTGGGTTCTTGCTTGCGGCATTCGGAATTCTTCTACTGTCTCTGAACAGAAGAAAAAAGAGTCAACGCGAAGGATAAAGAGAGAAAAATAAGAATAGAACTACAAAAAGCTGTCCCGACGTATGTCGAGACAGCTTTTTCGTTGTATCTGACATAGGGAAAGATTGATCAACGGAAGGGTAATAAGAAGACAAGGATACTAAAGATAATCACAGCTAAAGAAGGGAGATAACGCGTGAGACGATTCATGAATAGTAGCTCCTTTTTAATTAGAAAATTGAGGAATTAAATTTGGTTTAAAACCAAATAATGTAACCTTCTTTAGTTTAAAGGAAAAAGTCTTTGATTATAGGCTCTGATTAACTTTTTATGGAAATGTGTTTTTGGATTAACTCCTTTTCAAGATAATTCTTTAAAGATAGATAGTAAAAAGGAAGCACGACGTATCGATGTCGCACTTCCTTTCTACTACTCCAATTTACTTATATTTTTTTCGAAGCGCTTTACTGAAACCATCTGCATCACGATTCCCGACGACGTAGAAGTCAACGCTCGCATCTTTCTTGTACAATTTCTTATTGATTGACATCTTATACGAACCATTGCTGCGTGGCTTCGCCTTACCGAGTAGTTTCCATGATTTGCTCGACTTATGATAGACATAAGCTTCGACACGGACATCCTTGTTCGAAACAGATCCGGTTACTGTTCGAGTCGTACGTGTCAGTGTTTTCGTATCGACAGTTGCTGCTTTCGGAATGAACGTACGCACCGTGAGATCGATTGGATCGAAATCGTACGAAATCGGATCTTGTGGCTCTTCTGTTGTGTCGCCATCATCTTCTCCCGGCTCGTCCCCTTCATCGCCGTCGTCATATCCATCATCATACCCGTCATCATCACCATCACCTGGTTCGTCGCCGTCATCTCCTCCGTCGTCATCGCCGTAAGAAGCGGCACGCGTTACATAATACTCGTCCCAGCCATCGTCCATTCCATCATCATCGCCTGTGTAATCATCAACGCTTACGACTTCAAGGAAATAGTTCGGTGTGACGTCGGAAGAACTGTCTTCATCCTCCTCATCATAGTCATCGGAATCAGATTGATGGTAGTCGTAGAAATCCTCGCCGATCAATCCTTCTTCGGGTAACTCGATTGAATAGTTCCCATTCGTATCCGCTTTTGCATGAGCGACTTCTTGGAGATCTTCTTCCTCTGTATCATCTGACTGTAAGACGACGATGGATCCGGCAGGTGCCTTTCCTTTTAGGACTTCTGTTCGTGTATGGATGTTTTTCGTTTCTACCGTGAATTCGTTCGTCGCTGCTTCAACAGGCGAAAGATAGACTGCACTACTGAGACCGAGCGTCACGAGTGCTGTCCATGTCATACTTTTTTTCATCGTAAAACGCCTCCTTTTTCTGTAGTATAGCAAGGAAATTACTGGATATATTTTCGGTTTTAAATGATAAAGAAATGAGATTTTAAAAAACGTTAGGATAGAGAAAATCAAAAATCCCTCTGTACCGAAATGCATACAGAGGGAGAAAGAAGGCTTATTTTTTAGCTGGAACCTTGATAACGAATGGTACCGGTTTAGGCACGTCTCCGAACTTTGCGAACAAGACGACGAGGTGTTCGTACTTGTCTGGTGTCACGACGGCTTGGTTTCCTTGGATCGTCACGATGTCTGGATGCGAAGATGTCCAATTGGTGATTGGTTTGGCACCAATACCAAGGAGGCCACCATAACTTTGAGGAAGCGAAGCTGACTTGCCTATCGAGAGTGAATCGACGATCGGATTGACGATGCCGCCGAGGACATTCAATAAACTTGAGAGTAAGGATGTCTGAGTATCTTGCGTAGCGAGCGACAATATACTTGAAGTATTACCAGTCGTCGCAGAAAGCGTGAAAGACGTAATTTGTGATCGATTCTTAACGATACCAAGATTCGTTAAAAGACTCTCATTACTTGATTTCCATGTAAGCGGAGATCCGTTCAATGTAGTCGGTAACTTTAAATCGAGGTAGACGTTCAGCGTCGGACTGACGGCTGCGATGCGCGCGAGATCTTCTTTAAGGATTAGACTAAGATTCCCAGCAATCGTTCCGTCGAAAGTCTTGCTTTTTAGGACGCCGTCTTTCATGATCCATGCCGTCAAAGAGAACGCCTGCGAAGAAACGGCTGGAATGATAGTACCGGTATTACTGATGATGTTCGCATTACTTGATTTCCATGTGATTGGTAATCCGTTGATTTCAGTCGGCAAACTGAGCGAAGACGTCAGGTTTGTTAACGAAGTGAGAGAGAGATCTTGTAACGCTTTATCTAATAATTTTGTTGGGCTTAAGGGAACTTTAATCCCCGTAATTGTTCGATCTTTTGTTACGCCGTCTTTCGTCGCGGTTATTGTGATATTGACGATTTCGTCAGTGATACCTTGAGTGACGATTCCGCCACTTGCTACGACAGAAGGTTTGTCGGATGTAATCGAAACAGTTATTCCAGTTGGTACTTGAAGAACAATATCACTAACTAAAGTGGTAGGTAAGTTTAATTTGTTTATATACGACAGTAATAACTCATCAGTAGATAATCCAACCTTTGGAACCAATAAGTTAGTAAATATTTTCTGTAATTCAACACTTCCTTTTTTAGCGATGACAGTAAGTGAAACTGACTCATTCGCATTGCTTGGTGTGACCTTTCCATCGTTTGATAATACATTCGTATTATCTGAAGATAACGTAACTTCAATTCCGGTGGGTGGCTGGATATTAAGATTATCGTTGAGTAAAGAAGGAATTGATAGTTGATCGAGATACTTTTGTAATTCTTCGGTATCCGTCAATCCACGTTTCGGTACTGAAATTTTTTCAAATTGTTTAGAGAGCGATAGCCCATTTTTTGAAGCAATGACCGTAATATCAGTCGTTCGATCTACGATATCGCGTGTTAGGATTCCGGTACTAGATAACAGCGAAGTAGCGGAGGACTCGACACTAACGGTTATACCCGCAGGTGGGTTCAATGAAAGATTATTTACGAGTGATGTCGGTAGGGAAATGCTGTTTATATAATTCGTCAGTTCTTCTAAGACTGTCAGAGAACGTGCGGGTACTGAAAGATTTGAAAACATCCTCGTCTTTGAAACACCGTTTAGCATAGCTGTCACACTGACCGTAACAGTTTGAGCAGTGTCTGCTGGTTTAATAACGCCTGACGTTGCCACAATATCAGGTTGAGAAGAGGTCAGGTAGACGGTCATTCCTTCCGGTGCGAGAGGCAACTGAATGTTTTGATTCAACGGACTAGCAATCTCGACTTGATCCAAATAAGTATCGATCAAGGCATCCGGTAACACCTCTTGTTTTGGGATCGTGATCAGTGGAAACTCCTTCTTACGAATGAGTCCGTCTTTTGACGCCGTCACCGTCACGGAGACAATCTGATCAGTCAGACCGCGTGTCACGCTTCCAGTATTTGAGAGGATAGCTGTGTTCGTTGAGAAGAAAGAAGTCTCGATTCCCGGTGTCATCGGGGTCGGCAAGTAATAATCAGTCGTCAAAGGTGATGGGATTTCGACCGTTCTCAAGTAATCGTCAAGCAGATCGGACGTCGCATTTTCTTTCTTTGGAATGGTCAAGTTCGAGAAAGTGCGTAATTTAGTAACACCGTCTTTTGTCGCAATGACTGTTAATGAGACGATCTTATCCGTTTGACCACGGATGATTTGTCCTGTATTTGACAGGATGGATGTATTGGTTGAAGAAAGTGTCGTTTGAATTCCTTCAACTGTCGGAAGACTTACGTCACGCGTCAACGTACTCGGGATATCGAGTTTGTTCAAATAATCTGCTAACAGTTCGTCAATCGCCGTATCTCGTTTCGGGACTTGATAGTTCCAAAAACTACGTGTACGTGTCACGCCGTTTTTCGTCGCCGAAACAAGAAATGAGACGGGTTGATCGGTCAGTCCACGTGTCACCTTCCCCGTCGACGAGAGGACATCTGGAAGAGAAGAGGTCAGAGAAAATGTCGTTCCCGTAGCGGCAGGTAAGACTAAATCCCTTGTTAAAGGATTTGGGAATGTCAGACGACTCAAATAATCGTCTAAGAATAACTCCGTCGCATTGTCAACTTTTGGGACAATGATATTCGAGTAGAGACGTGATTTTTCGAGACTACCTTTTGAAGCCTTTACCGTGAGTGTGACGAGTTGATCTGTCAGATCACGGCGTACTTTACCGTCCGGTGTGACGATTTTTTCGTTTGAAGACACTAATTGGAATGTTATACCTTCTGCTTGCGGCAGCTGAACGTCTTTCGTCAATGGACTTGCAAGCTTGAACTTGTCGAGAGTGAAGTCGATCAGTTCCTCGTCCGTCAGCTCACGTTTCTGAATCGTGATGCCCGAGAAGGATCGTGTTTCTTCAAGACCATTCAACTTCCCGACGATCGTGAACGCGACGTCACGTTCTTGATCTGTACGAGTGACTTGTCCGGTAGGCGACAAATTACTATCCGTGGAACGAATACTAAATGTGGCCCCATCTACTTGTGGAAGCTGAATATCTTGTAGAAGTGGACTTGGAATCGTGATGCCGGCAAGCAACGCCTTTAAGAGTTTTCGTGAGTCGTCCGGTGCTGGAGGCGTGACGACGTTGCGAATCGTCACAGTGGAAGGTGCTACATTTTGCGATCCACTCAAAATCGAGACATCATAGCGTCCGACCGGCAACATATTCGTTTCGATCCGGAAGTACCCTTGGCGATCACGTTTTAGTGGATACATGGATACACGGTCTTTATCGTCGATCAGGTACAGGTGATGTGTCATACCTTTTGCTGGATAGAGGATCCGACCGGTGACAAGCAGTCGGCGACCACTTTCAAACGGCGTATACTTCACGTTTTCATGTTTGACGTCTGAGACGCGCAATGTATTTTTTCCAGCAATCAAGACATTTCGTCCAACGGCTGTATACTTCACGCTTTTCTTCCCGAAGGACGCTGTCGTCGTACGTGTCCATTTGAGTGGATACGAATAGCGCTGTCCACCAGCGAAAATCGTCGATAGCCGTTCTGGAAGTTTGGTCGGTTGATTTTTTCCGACCGTCTTAACGATGGGGGGAAGAATTGATTTCGGATAATTTTTGATCGTAACGTACCAGTAGGCACTTTTAGACGTTCCCGAAACATTTCCTTTAATTTTTTGTTTTCGATCAATGATTTTTTTATCGAAACGAACACTACTCCATTTCACGGATCGTTTCACTTTTTTACCGTTCGCAAGTTTAACACGAACAGTCTTCGGTGGAGAAAGGGGTTTGACCGCAAACACATCACCGCCATAATGGACGGTAGATGCAGGATGGTAGACTTTTTTGACGCTGCTTGATTTAGCGGCAGCAACGGATTGAAATGAGGCGGGGAAAGAAAGCAACAGACAGAGAAGAACGATAAGACTCTTTCGCATGACCAAACCTCCCTAGAAAATATAGTGTCCAGGCAAATGATTGGCTCTCAGATGTTGAAATTCCCTTGTTGTATGTAGATAAGAAAAGTAGAAAAATATGCGGTGAACCTAATGAGAAGCTAGGTTCACCGCATATTTAGTTCAAACAGAACCTCCCATTATTAACGTTTTGAAACTTTGATGATGATCGGAACTGGATTACTAAATCCTTCGAAGTTTGCATAGAGGACAACTACGTGATCATAGTCATCTCGTTTAAGCGTCAAGTTATTTCCTTGAATCGTTACGAGATCCGGATGAGAGCTACTCCATCCAGTGATTTTACGTTCTCCGATACCTAGTAAGCCAATACCGCCATATTTCTCTGGTAGTGTGACGGTATCTTGATTCCCAGTGAGACCATTGAGGACCGGTTTCAGAACGTCTCCAAGTAAGTCAATTAACCCACCGAGTAGACCGCCATTAGGGCGTTGAATAGCAAGATTCAACGTTTCTGACGTCCCTCCAGATGTTGCTGTAAGTGTGAATGGCGTTGAACTAGAGTCGTTCAAGATGGCACCTGTGCTACTTAATAATGATGGTGCGCTCGAAGTCCAAGTAACCGCTGAGCCATTCAATGAAGTCGGAAGGTTGAGGTTGTAACCGACGTTCAGCGTACCGACACTTGACTTGATTTTAGCGATATCATTTTTAAACGATAATCCCAGATTAGCTGCGACTGTTCCTGCGAACGTTTTCGTTTTTGTGATACCACCTTTTGTGACGCTTGCTTTGAGCGTGAAGTTTTGTAAGTTCAATGCACCTTTCACGACACCGTCGTTCGAGATGACGTCCGGATTGTTTGAAGTCCATTGAACTGCAATTCCTTTCGAACTGCTTGGTAAATTGACGTTACCCGTTAAATTCAATAGATTCAGATTGATTGCATTCAGCGCAGCATCTAGCTCTGCTGAAAGACTGAGCGGCACAAGAATATTCGTAAACGTCCGTGATTTCGTGATGCCGTCTTTAGAGACGTTAACCGTCACAGAAATCGTTTTTTCGACATCTGGTGGAGTCAGGATACCTGTGTTCGATAAAATATTTGGGTCTGACGCACTGATTGATAAGTTTACACCAGCTGGTGGTGTGAGCGACAAGTTCGTTGTCAACGGACTGCTAATTGTCAAACCAGACAAGTAAAGATCAAGTAATTCATCTGTCGTTGCATCTTGTTTTGGAACCGTTAAGTTCCAGAAATCACGTGATTTCGTGATACCGTCTTTTGTGACCGAGACGACGATCGAGACCGTTTGATCCGTCATGCCGCGTGTGACGACACCTGTGTCTGAGATGACGCTAGGTTTAGTCGATGTGATCGAGACTGTAGCACCTGGAAGTGCTGGAAGGATGATGTTTTTCGTCACTGGACTTTTGATATCGAGTTTATCGAGATAATCCTGCAACAGGCTATCTGTCGCATTGTCGACTTTCGGGACGAGGATGTTCGGGAAGTTCTTCGTTTTTGTCAGGCTGCCTTTCGTCGCAAGTAATGTCAAGTCGACTTGTTTATCTTCCATTCCGCGTTTGACGATTCCGTTGCTTGAGACGACGGCTTCATTCGACGAAATCAGCGAGAACGAGATTCCTTCAGCTGTTGGCAATGTGATATTCGTTTTGAGTGGATTGGCGATCGTGAAGTTCTGAAGCGTGAAGTCGATCAACTCTTCGTCCGATAGATCTTTTCGTGGAACGAGGATGTTCGAGAACGATTTGCTTTCCGTCACACCGCCGAATGTCGCCTTGATCGCAAAATTGACGGTTTGATCGGTCGCGCCACGCATGACTTTTCCGCTGCTAGAGACAGCTGAGTTGTCTGAATCGACCGTGAACGAGACACCATCGACTTCTGGGAACTCGATGTCACTTAATAGGGGATTCGAGACGTTGATGACGAGAAGTAACTTTTGGAGCAGTTCCCGTTTTTGTTCATCCGTTGGTTCCGTGATTGGTTTTTTGATCGTAATCGAGACGGATTTCGTCTTTTTCGAACCCGACAGGATGTAGACCGTGTAGTCTCCTGGTGCGAGTTCTTGACTTGTCACGTAATAGTGACCTTTTTTGTCGAGCTTAAGGTACATCTTCGTGCTCTCACCCGTCTTTTTGTCCGTGATGACGAGGTAGCTCTTCATACCTTTTGCTTCATAGAGAATTTTGCCGGTTGCCCGGATCTTTTTCCCGTACGAGACGAGGTAGTACTTCTGCATTGACTGGACGACATCAGATACTTTCAGCTTAGCAGCCCCGTAAATTTCGAGGTTGCGTCCGACTGTCGAATACGTCAGATTTTTCGTACCGAATGAAGCTGTTGAGACCTTACTCCATTTGAGCGGATACGAGTAGCGTTGTCCACCCTCGAAAATCGTCGAAAGACGTGTCGGCAAGTTCGCTGGTTGATTCTTTCCGACTGTCATGACATTCGGAGCAAGTACCTTCGCTGGATAGTTTTTGACTTTGACGTGCCAATACGCATTTTTTGATGTACCGTAGACATCCCCTTTGATTGTTTGTTTCTTTCCGATGTACTTCTTATCAAAGCTGACCTTACTCCACTTGACGGATCGATACGCATACTTCCCGTTCGAGAGCTTGACCTTGACGGATTTTGGATACGTCAATTTCTTCTTAGCATACTTCACGCCACCGTAATGAACGAGATACTTCGGTGAGTAGACGGTCTTAACGCTACTCGAAGAAGCGGCAGAAGCACCCAATGGGGTCAACCCATAGGACAGAATGAGAAGAAGACTCAGAACAATTGCCAACCCTTTTTTCATCAATACAACCTCCTCTAAATCAATAGACTAAAGTGTGCATGAATGAACGTGCATCTCAGGTGTATAAAATAAAATTACCCTTTTATTATGGAAAATATGTAATATTTTTAACATAGTTATATTAAATGGTATTTATTAGGTATCTTATGTAGGTCTATAGTTCTGAATCATTGGTATAGGTTAGTTTAAAACATGTAATTAATATTCAACAATTTAAGGAACATATACTCATAAAGTTTCAACGAATAGTAATTTTGGTCTAAATTTCAAATATATGACATACTTGTTTCTTTTATTTTCAAAAAGTACTAAATTCGATCATCCAGCGTATGAATTGAGTGTTATTTCGAAATAAAGGTCATGAAAAAACGATAAAAATTGAATAAAAATGTAAAAATAAAAACTAAAAAGGAAAAATAGATAGAAAAAACCATTAAATCCATTATAATGAGATGAGATATGAAGGAGTCATTCATGAAATGAACAAAAGAAAGAGGATGATTGAATGAAACGTATGACAACAACGGTACTTGCAGCGATGATCGCAGGCACGACAGTATTCGCTGGAAGTGCATCGGCTGCTACGAAAGAGGAAACGAAGTATACGACGCAGTACACGAACTTAAAGACGGGTATGACGATGACAGAAGCAGCAAAAGTCTTGTACGGTAAAGACTACAAAAAACAACTGGTGAAAAAGAGCGGCAGTATGGTCTTAAAGAAACAAGCCGAATCGACAGAAATCTCGTATGGTCAAAAAACGAAGTTCTACTACTTCACGAATGGCAAGAACGGAGATAGTGATACGTCACTCATCTTCATGACGAAAAAGAATAGTTCTGTGTATCGATTGATCGGAAAATCGTTTGATATTTATCGTGAAAATACGAAATCTGCCGCACGTGAAAGCACACGTAAGCTCGCAAAAGGTGAAAAAGTCAAAGTCGGTATGACAGCGAAGCAACTCGATGCGATTCTTTCTGGAACCGGGCTTGGAGAATGGACGGGACTCGAGGCAACAGATTGGTCGTCGATTCAATCGAAAGCGGAACTTGCCTCGTTTGGTGCAGAGAAGTCATCGTATAAGACGTATGTTTTCCCGACTTCGACAGGTGGACGGAAGATGGTCCTCATGAGTTACGACTATAAGAAAAAAACCTACAAAGTCGCAGATCATACGTCACTATGAATACATACAGGAGTCCATCTTTTGATAGATGGACTCCTGTTGTCTAAGCAGGTCAGAAACTGATGCAATTGAGCAGATGAAACTACTTGGCTGAAGGAGGAATTCCCATGCAACATGGCGAGTACTTGCACGGATATCTCATCTCACACCCGACATTCGCGAAACCGACGATCAAAGCCTACCGCAGTGACGTCCGGCATATGGAACGTGCCGGTGTCTCGTGGTCGATCGCGTCGCTGCAGCATTACTTCGATCAGATGCGTTTGAATTATCAGCCGTCGACGATCCTACGGCGGTTCCATGCTTTGCGTTCACTCGGGAATGTACTCGTTCGAGCCGGGAGGTTGCAACGGAATCCACTGCATGACGTGTCACCGATCACGCATCAACGTTTTCCGGACGAGACCTACTATGATTTACAAGAAGGGCTGTCAATCGTCCGCAGCATCGAGGACCCGGTGTACCGTTTGTTTTTCGAAGTGATTTGCCAGACCGGTCTCCGCTTCACTGAAGCACGCCTGCTTTCCGTTACGGATATCGATTTTAAGACGCATACGCTATTCGTCCGCTACGGCAAGGGACGTCGCCTGCGGACGATTCCGATCGGGATGATGCTGTCGCACCGTCTCCTGCATTTCCTCGGTGAACGCAAAGAGGGCATTCTGTTTCAGTCCGTGACCGGACGCTATCTGCATGAACAGACGGCACGGCTCGTTCTTCGAGACGCCGCACTGCGATGGAACGGAATACCACTCCGCCCGCATGCGCTCCGGATCGCATATGCGACCTATCTGCATCATGAAGGAGGTTGTACGATCGTTGAGATTCAGCGCTTACTCGGTCATGCGCATCCGACGACGACCGTCGGCTATATCCGGAGTCGTACGAACCGAATCCGGGAGATCCTCAATACGTTGTCGGCTTGAGTCGGTTGACCGAGGCGCGATCGATGTCGCTTGAAGGCAGGATATAGTGTTGGGTCGTCCGGACGTCCCGGTGACCGAGTAGACGCATGATCGTCAATACGTCTGTCTCATGTTCGTGGTAGAGCGTGGTCGCAAAGGTCACCCGAAGATCGTGCGGACGAACAATCCGACCGAGCTGTGTCAGACTTGCTTCGCGTAACGTCGACCGAATCCGTTCTGCCGGGAAGCGACGACCCGTCTCCGTTGAAAACAATTCCTGCGAAGGGACGGACGTCGTCTCAAGATAACGCAATAAGACGCGATGCAATTCGTCATGTAACGGCAGGTGACGCATGCGTCCTCCTTTTCCGTGACGAACGAATAGTTGCTTGGTGTCCCACTCGATATCCGTCAGGCGTAAAGCATGTGCCTCGGCGAAACGAAGTCCCGTATGGAGCAGTAAAAAACAGAACGCGTAGATGGTCTCGTCCGTAATCCGTTCGAGGACGGACCGGACCTCATCATACGAAAAGCGTGGGCGTCGACGGGCAAGCGGGGGAGGACGTTTCGTTTGCGCGAGTGGATTGTATGCTAACGAACGTTCAGTGACGAGTTGGTCGAACAGTGTCGACAGGGCGTGAAGACGACGGGCGACAGTTGTCGAAGCATACGACGTTCGCAGTAAGGTACCGTACCGTTGCAACGAAGGAACATCGATTCGGGTCACGTTGCGACACAGATGACGGACGTCGCTGCGGTAAGCTTTTTTCGTCAATGGACTGTAGGGTCCTTGTTCGATCAACGTTAATAATCGTTCTTCATAGAACACCATCATCCGAGTAAATACTCGACTTTCTTGCGGAGTTCGGATTTCAAGGACCGGAGCCGGGCGCGCGAATATCCGAGCGTCTCTTCCGTCCCGTTCATCAAGGACTCGAGAAACGTGAACTCCGTCGCCGATAAGTCTCGCTTGAGTTCATTCATCAGATAGGTGAACGACAGATGTGGGGTACGCGGGTGTTCCGGTAACGCGTCGGAGACGACTTCTGTTGCGAGCGTCCGATTACGAGTTGCCAGGTAATCAAGCATCGCACCTTTCGCGCGAATCCGAACGAAAGTGACGGTCAACGTCTTCCCGTCCTCGATCGATTTCCAGAGTCGGAGCAAGGCAGCTTGCCGGCATTCATCCTGTTCATTTGGGTGGATCGATAGGCGGGAGAGCAGGGAGTTGATGAGGGGGAGCCAGTTGCGAAGAAGTTCATTCATCGGAGGGAGTCCTTTTCGAGATATGCATATCTGCTATGTATTCCGCGGTAGTTTCAGTATAAGTAGAGTTATCCTCGGCTTTCAACGTCACTTTTTTGAATCTTGCCAACGGTTTTCTCATCTTTTACGATGCGTTCACTCTTAAATACAGAAAAAATCCTCTTCATTAATCGAGAAAAACCGCATGAAATCAGACGACTGTATCGGATAACTCTACTTATCCTCGGACGTGTTCGAAAAAAGTTTTATTTTTGGAAAAAGAAGGCAAATGTTGAGAGTTTCATTATACTTATGAATAAGACGCCACTAAAAAGGAGAAACCACATATGAAAAAATTGATCGTCGGTCTTGCTGCGACCGTATTGTATTCTGCGACGTCGATCCATTCGTCGGCAGAAGTCAAAATCCCGTTCGTTACGTCACTCACTCCGTCATCCGCTTTTCAAGTCGTACCGGATGAGTCGCGTGTCTGGCGCTGGGGGACTTATGAAGCACCACGACTCTTCGATTTCGAGCAAGCGCGTGACTTACAGGTACTGTCAACTGAAGAAGGAGCACCGATACAAGACTTCACGGTATCGGACGATCAACAACGATTCGTCTTTGTGAAGGATCAAGTGCTTGAGGTACGTGACGCGACAGGAAACGTGCTACACGTCATCGACCAGATCAAGACACCTGCAGGAACGCTACAGTCGTTCACTCGTGCTCGCTTCTTCCCAGACTCACATCTCCTTGCTGTGAGTGCGAAACAAGAGGGGGTCGAGCAGACAGCCGTCTACGATTTAGATACAGCAACCGTCCGTTCTGTCCAGGAGACGACAGGGGCAAAAGCGATCCGGACGTCGACTGCTTATTTAGCGATCATCCGCGCGACAAGCGTTGACGTCTACGAGAAAGACGGAACGCTCGCAAAACGTCTCACGCATCCATCCGGCTACGCCGCCTATGAGATGGGACGCGAGGGCACACTCGTACTCGCGAAGGCGAATGACCGCCGTCTATATGTCTATGATGGAGCGCATCAATTCAAGGAAAGTACCTCCTCGCAGTTCATCACGGGGATGACCGGAATGTATAAAGACATCGCGGTCGATGAGAGTGGGAAGTTCATCGGTGCCTTGTATACGGGACGGGACGGTTACTTCTCCTTGTTCGAGAAAAGCGGTCACCGGATCGAGACATCACTGGATCAGGATGATTCCGTCAGTTACTCGTCTGTGCTCGGCATGACGAAAGGAGCCCGCTACCTCATCGCGAATGCCGATGGTGGTGAGCGGACGAACATGTACGATGGTCGCCTGTTAGTCGAGCGACCGGTCGCGCTTTCGATCCCGTCTTCCTTCAAAGAAGTGAAGGTCGGATCACCTGAGCCGCTTCTTCTCAATGTCACGCAAGCAGACGGCAAGAAAAAACAAGTCACGGCAAAAGTGAAGTGGGTTTCGGATCAACCAACGATCGCGAGCGTCTCGTCCGGAAAACTATACGGGAAAAAAGCGGGAGCCTACACGTTACGAGCATCCTACGGAGGCTACACTGCGACACTCAAAGGAAAAGTCATCCCGTTACCGAAGCTGTCGACTGTCTCCGACAGCAGTTGGTTGAAACGTCAAAAGCAGGCGATGCAAGAGAAGCAAGGGTTTGAAGGATCACCACGCGTCGGAGCTAGTTATGTCTCGTGGACAGGTACGTCCGGTAGCCTCGTTCAAACAGGAGAAAAGGTCCTCAACGGAAAGTGGAAAGGTCGTCATTTTGTAGCCCGTTATCCGCGCTTCGGCAGTCAAATTGACCGGATTGATCTTGTCACGCTCGCGCCAGCACTTGAGAAACGCACGCTGACGAAAGCAGAAATCAGCGCCGTATTCGGGAAACCAACGTTCAAGGAAACGTATGCGACGTCCTACTCGCAACGCGTCGTCGAAGGCAAAACGACGCGCGCGACGTACGCGATCCGAAGCGTCTACGAATATCGGATCGGACAAGTGACGTGCCAGTTCGCCTTTGACGCGAAAGGAACGGCACGGTTGATTCATGTGAATTAAACAGATGGATGGATTTGGAAAAATGAAGGAGTTGTGTTAGGGTAACGGTAATCCACGACAAAGGAGGAACATCGAATGAAATGGATGAAAGGATGTATGGCACTACTACTAGTGCTTGTATTACTTGTTCCAATGACGGTTGATGCGAAAACGATGTCGAATGCCGCGTACTTGAAGAAACAATTCGCAGCAGCAGAAAAAGGAAACTTGCTTGATGCAAAGGCGAAGCTGTATGATCGTTTCACGATTAAAGGGAAGGACGCCAGCTATGGGGTCGATCAGACCGATTGTTGTGTCTTCGGGAAGTTGAAAGGAACGTATCTGTATTCCGATTTTCGGTTTAGTGCGAAGTACCCGGAGCATGTCGGAGTCTTGATGACGTTACCGCAGCTCAACGACCGTAAAATTAAGCTGAGTGAGGTCAAACAGGCGCTCGGGAAACCGAGTCAACACGAAACGCTACAAAAGGATGAAGTCCCAGCAAAGATGAGCTTTCAAATTAAAAAAGAAGAATATCTCCGATTCGAACAAAAGGGTACGTACTATTACAATGTAAGTAAAAAAGCCTTACTTTGGTTTGACTACGATACTAAAGGCTATGTCCGCGCATTTGGTGTTTCAGCGACGGATCGATGAAGGAGAGTACGCAATATAGAACACGTCATCAGTCTACTGGATGCCATCTATCGATGGTGTCTGGTAGCTTTTTTTGTAGTGAACGAGGTGAAAATAGGCTTATTTCTTAAAGGAATAGTTTCTTAAATAATTAATATGGTTAGCTTTATAAAGTGGTGAAAGAATGGTATATTTTTGAATAATCTATCAGTTATATAAACAAGGATGGTGCAAATTTTGAAAAAGAATATGATGAGGTATACGGTGATTGCAATCATCGTATTGTTTGTTGCTGCCATAGCCATTCGTTACGTGTATCCGTACAGCACTCTGAGCATCAACAAAAAAGTTGAAGTGGATTCGGATCAAACAACGAGTCGTTATCACAACAACCTTCAAAAGTTGTCTTCACACGTTCCGACTCTGTCGGAAGATGAAGAATACAATGAAAAAATAAAGGCGCAGGTGGAGAACGTCCTCGCCTCCTCCACACTACAAGAGAAAGATGTACGTAAAGCGGATGTACTACAATTATTGAATGACATGAACGGTTTAGTGAAAAGCATAGGACATCATGTCAGATATCAACCGGAGTATTTTAATGAAAAGCAGCGATCGTATCTGATTACATTCAAAAATCATCTTCAAGCGAACTCCTATAATACGAATCAAATCATTGAAGACTCCTTTTCAAGCAACGATGAGATCGTCACTTCGATTCATGAGTTATATAAAGGAATGAATCAAGATATCGAAGCCTTGTTACAGCTGAGTTGAATCGTTTTTACGTCAAAGTAAAGCATCTGTGTCCATTTTAATCATGAGATTAAATAACTCAAAAACACCTCCACTTTTTAACCAAGCAGAGGTGGAGGAAACTCAATTTTATTGATATACGGATTTAGGGACATAAATTTCTGGTTGTCCCATGACATAAGGGGCAATCGCATATTCTTGGAAAATCACCTTCATACCGTTTTTAGTAAAGTAGAACTCAGATGTGCTCGATACATCAATATCACTCAAATGATCCACGAAATAATTCTCATTGTTTTTAAGACGATCATAAATGTATCGTTCTACCTTTTTCATTTGTGTGGAAGTTTTTAGTACGGATGTGATCCGTATTTCTTTTCCGGTTTTCAAAGAGTAATTGACACCGAATTTGTAGGTAGATCCATGTGCGCCACCAAGGTAAGTATGATTTTGCACGGTGAAGCTTAGATAAGAAGCATTATCTCCGACCCGTTTATACGAGCTATCGAAAGTGAAGTTACAAGTGGCGGGTAAATCCTTGCAATAATCCTTCTTTTTTTCTTGTTTTTCAAAGGCTTCTGTATCGAGATATGTTTGATAGAGAAATTTTGAATACCCCGTCAAATCGGCGTTGATCGTCTTTCTTACTGACGTAGTCAATCCTTTAGACACATAAGGGTACTTCAGATTTTTTTTATCGTGGGCATACTTTGTAACGACGGTTGCTTTCGAAGCAGCATCGACAGAAATCGAGGTAGGCAACAAAAGGGACGTCGCAAGAAGTGGAAGAAGCAACTTATTCATAAAAAGCCTCCTAATTAAAAAGATTTACAAATTCATCTAAATTATACAATGTTTTTCATTGATATCCTACTCTATTTAGGATGAATGAAAAATGATGAAGTAAAAATGATTTCATTAAAAAACAGTGAAGTGAATAAATTGGGAAGAATGATATCCGATTGTTATTTTAGAATCCAAGAAAGGATTCAACACGATGACCAGCGCTATACATTAAAAATAATCACTGAGGAAAGATAAGGGTGGCAGATCATCATTCTGCCACCCTTATCTTTGTGTAGATCGACTTTTGAGTTAATCCTTTTATCCGTACAACTACATTTGGTAAACAGTTTTTACATTTTTTATTTGATATTAAAATTAGATTCTAAAATATTCTGATGAAATATAGTAAAAAAGTTGAATGCATGTTAGTATTTTCTATGGTTATTTTTTACTATAAATAGATGACGAGTGAGGAGGACATCGAATGGCATGTGTGAACTGTTCGGATGCCGCAAGACGTGGATTGAAATTTTGTCCAAGTTGCGGTGATGCCCTAGAAAAACATGTAGAACACCCAGAACCTGTGAAAACAGAACGGGATGCGAGACCCGTGCGCTCTAAAAAGATGAGCAAGTCTGCGAAAGCAATTCTTCTGTCTGTCGTGTTAGTTGTCGTAGCAGGCGGCGCCTATTATGGACTCGCAACACAATGGTTTACGGTTGAAGCAACGACGAATGAGGTACGTGATGCGATTCGCTCAGGTGACGCTGCGTTACTTGCTGAGCATACAGAATTTAATGGAAAGCCGATCGACCAAAAAATGGCGCAACGCTTTTTAGACGCCTTGAAAGAGACGCCGGAACAAAAGAAATCATTCATGGATTATTTATTGATGGCTGGTGCGTCGATTCAAGCAGAAAACGAAAGTGACGTTCCTGGTCAAATCGTAGCAAACGGTCGTCAGCTTGGTATTTTCAAGGATTATCGCCTCCGTTTGGATACGGTCAAAACGGAAGTCGTCAGTAATTTTAAAGGAACAAAGGTCACACTCGTGAATCCGGTCGGAACGGAAAGTAGTAAAGCGTCTGCGGAAGGCATCATGATGGACGGTGTCTATCCGGGATTGACCGATGCGAAGATCGCGTATGACGGTGAATATGGAAAAGAAACGAGTGAGGTCACGATCAACCCGTTGACGCTGGATGCGTCGGATCGTAAATTCGAAATCACGTTAAAAGGGGATGCAATCGAACTGGATCAGACCTATCCGGATGCCTATTTGATCGTTGACGGGAAGTCGACCTCTAAACAAGTGTCGGACTTGAAGAACTACGGACCGATCCCGAAAAACGGAATCAAGCTCTCAGTCGAGAATGACTTCCCGTGGGGAGAAGAAACGTCAGATGAGATTCTCGTCAAACCCGATACGAAAAAAGCGACCTTCACATTCAAACCGTCTGAAGCCGTTTTGAACGACCTTCAAGGAGCCGTCGAGAAGCATGCGTCAGATTGGGTCGATGCAGCGATCTATCAGGATACGAGTTACTTCTCGCTCGTTGATGATGCGTCATATCTCGCAAAACAACAAAAGAACTATGACGATTGGAGCCGGAAGGACTTAGAGTGGGACGGCGAATTCATGAATGCATCGATTGATCGTTCTTCAGCGAAGTTCGTCGAATATGGCGATACGGTCGGCATCGAAGTCATGGCGACGACGTACATCCGAGGTGAAATGTACACACCGGATAGTGAATCACCAGGAAAATCGACCGCGAAATCCCTCTTCCGTTATCTCTTCACGTATACGAGTGATGAAGATAGTTATGAAGAAGAGTTCCGGATTCAGCAAGCAACAAACATCAAATGAACATAAGGGAGGCTATACAGATGATGGATTGGCAATCAGTCAAATCACGTTTTCAAGGAATGACAGCAAAAGAATTACAGGAACAGGCCGAGCAAGCACGACGTGAGAAAGGGCGCTTGTTGTATGAAATCGGCGAGCGTCATTACATGAAGCTCCGAAGTGAAGGACGTCGTCAAGAAATCGAGGAGATTCTTGCGCAAGAAGTACTCGTATTTGGCGCCTTGTCACGGATCGACGAGATGGAAGTCGAAGCGGCTCAAAAACAATGCAAGTCATGCCGTACGACGCTTGAGCCGGGTGCGAAGTTCTGCGGGAAATGCGGTACATCCGTCCCACGCGAGAACGAACAAGCGAAAGTTGAATGCATGACGTGCCACACGCCACAACGAAGTGAGCAACACTATTGCACATGTTGTGGATCGGAAATGGGGCAACGTCTATGAAATATTGTTCGACCTGTGGACAAGCGCATGCTCCGCACGCCCAGTACTGCGAAGTAGACGGAACACCCTTAGACAAGCAGGGGCGTCCTATCCGTTTTGAACAAGCTGCGCATTTCTGCGTCGGGTGTGGTACACAAATGGACGGTCGTTCGTCCTACTGTCCGAATTGCGGACATTCCCGACTTGTCGCAGCGACGTCAGAAGAATCGCTCGTGGATCGTCTACCGGGCATGCACGATATTCGGCAAAAGCTAAAGTCGCAAGATTGGAATGTGAATCTTCCGTGGAAAGAGCGGGGACGAGCATTCTTATCGCGATTCGATCTATCACTCGGGAATCCGAGTCTTGCGATTGGTAGTATCACTGGGGTCATCTTTTTTGCTGCCATCATCGTCTTCTTATTCGTCATGCTGGGTCTTCTCAGCGATAATCCGGCACTCGAAGGAGTCAAGACGGTGCAACAAAACATGGGAGACGACTTTAGTACGTTCGGCATGTTCTTCTTCCTCGCATTCGTTGCCCTTGCTGGTCTACAACTGACATCGAGTGAAGACTTGAAGTCGCGCTTTCTGACGGAAGTGACAGGTAACGATACGGAATATTTCTCTGAAATTCAAAAAGCTGTCAATCAGCTTGATTTTCATATTTTCTCAGGGCACTTCTTGTTGTCCTTACCGGGGCTATTTCTTCTTATCGGAAGTGCCTGGTTACTCGAACGCGGTGGTGTCATCGGAATCAAGGCGACATCGTGGAATGAACGCATTGAACGTGCTGTCGTCTTTGCCCTGACGTTATCAGTGATCACGCTGGTCGTCGGATTGTTTGCGACGGACTTCGGAATCTTCGATCTGCATCTGTTCGCCGGGATGATTCGTATTTTCATTCTATCGTTTGCTGGTGTCCTCTTATTCCAATTCATTGGTCAAACGAATCTCGACGGTTCTTGGCAGGTCGGACGGATTGCCGCGACGACGTTGATGAGCATCTACTTGTTCGGTGTCCTTCTGACATCGTTCGGACAATTGTATTACATTAATCAGATGGATGAACTGGACGAAGTCGAATTCGGTGAATCCGCAAGCCTTGTTCTGTTGAGTGGCGCATCTCCGTTTTACGCGATGTCACAAGCAGGACAAGTCGACTTCAAGATGACTGTCTTGACGGAAGACTTCCATCTAGGTGCTGCCTTATATGGCGAAGACCGCTTAAGTGATCTTCAACGACCGGTCGAAGAAGCCGGAGAAGCATCGAATCTCGGTCGCATTCAAGGAATCATCTACAATCAGATTGAAAATGGCGAAGAGCCGACACTCGATCCGAAAGTGACACGTTTCGATGAGACCGTGGATGCGGGACTGTTGACACGCTTCGCACAAATGGCAGATGCGTCCACGTCGTTCGAAGAAGAACAACTTGTCAATTCAAGTGTCGCCCCGTACGGCTTGATTGCCTTGATTCTGATGTTCGTCATTCACGTCGGAATCGGTTTCCGCTGGATCCGGACGTTACCTGGTGTTGCAATTTATGCTGGTGTGTTCTTGGTCGGTGGACTTCTTTTAGCTTACTTCACACAAGCACGACTTGAAATTCAATGGGACAACGATTTATTAGCCGGTATCGTCGTCTCTACGTTGACATGGTGGAATGCGTTCATGCTCTTCCTCTTCCCGTTCCTCGGCGGATTGGCAGGGTATGGATTGAGCCGCTTCAAAGATACAAAAGGATGATTCCAAAAACGCTTGTCTCCGTTTTCGAAGACAAGCGTTTTATCATAAGGATTGTTTGGTCGTCTGTTCAAAGTCGATCGTCGAGTCCTGTTCGATTCCTGTATCGTGGAATGTCAGACTGCCGTCTTCATTAAACGTGATCTCTAAAGCTGACTCGTAAAAGTAGAGCATCAAGCTGTTATCGGAATTAAAACGTCCGCTGTATGAATAGTCATCGAGGGGTTGTCCTTCATAATCACGGGCATCACGAACCGTCAATGTCGCCTCGCGATTCGGACGTGTCACGACATCGATCGTCGCATCGGTATAATCTTGCTCGTACTCGCCTTGATCGCTCGTCGAGTAAGTATAGGTCCCGGCCACGTCACGAAACGCCTTCTCTACTTTATCAAGAGTCCGATGGCGGCGTGCGGCTTCGTTCGCGAGTGCCCGGTCACCAAACGTCTGGTTCATGACCCGTTCCGCGTAACGTACAGCATCGGTCGTCTGATTCATGAATAAAGCGGCTTCTAAATCATGAAAAGCTTTTTGTTGTTGTGTCAGCGCGATCAGACGTTTGTCCGTCGCACCTTCTGCACGAGCCTTCTCTCGCCATTGTTGTTCTTCGTAAAGGTTTCCGGAAAGCGTGCTTTGAGCACTTTGCTTTAAGTAAAGATCCGCTGAATCCTTGTTACAGCCAGTTAGTATGAGAGCTGTGAAGAGAAGAGGAAGTACACGTAACATCATGAGGTAGCCTCCTTCTTGAACGTTCGTTTAATCGACGTGATGTAATACTGTTCGTCATCGAACGTGATTTCATATTCGACGTTAGCGCGATGAGATGGCTGGTTTTCCATATCGAAGTCCCGTCGATCGTATGTTTCGGTCGTCTCGACATGGAAGTGTGTTTCATCAATGGCTTTTATGACGTCAAACGTCATATTCTGTAAGGCGACGTGGCTCGTCGGGCTTTCTTCTGAAAAGGCGAGTCGATTGCCGAAGGACTCGCGTTCGTCTTCCGTCCAATCATCGTCTCCATAGAACAAGTCGGCATATGGTATGTATTCATCGAGTGACGCGTCGTAGTATTCCCAGTCACCGCCCGTTTCGTTTCCGATCGAAGGAAGACGCTCGGCATACGTACTCAAAAAGCGGTATAACGAATCGGGTGATGCCGTATCAAACGTGAGGAAATCCTCAAGTTCGTCATCTGTAAGCTGATTCCGTTGAGTCGATGAGAAACCTTCCGGCAAGACCTGATCGACATCCGCGGCGGACCGCGTCAGTTCACTTGTTTTAAACAACGGTTGTGCGGCTTGATATTTCAAGTAACCGAACGTACCTCCACCGATACAAAGCATGAGAAGTAACAATCCGATGAACCATGATTTTTTAGATGAACGGGACCGCGTCCGATGATTCTTTTGACCACAGACCGGACAATAGATCATCTGGTCATTCATCGGGGTTTGACAATTCGAACAATGTGACACAAAAAAGCACTCCTTTCTTACCTTTGTCATTATAATGTAAAATAAAGATAAAAAATAACAAAATTTTTAAAAAGGAGAGGGAATCATGGATCCATATGAACGATTAGGGATATCGCGTACCTCATCGATGAAAGAACTGGAGCAAGCGTACGCTGAAAAGTTAGAAGCGCATCCAGATGAATCCGAGGAACGGACGGAAATCGAACGAGCATACGTCGTCATCAAGTATGAGAAAAAACAAAAGAATAAGCGGAATAAGCGAACGGTTGGCATCGGAGCGCTCGTTCTTCTGCTCGCTGCCGGTGGAGGGACATATTTCTTCTTGAATCAGGAAGAGACACCTCAAGCGGTCGAGCGTAAAAAACAGAATGCTTCATTCGTCATTGGTGAGGAAGAGAAGAAGAGTGAGGAGAAGACGGATTCGAAATCGTCGCAAGATCCGGAAGCACAGCAAAAACCAGACTCGAAGGCAGTATCGGAACAAGACTATAAAGATATCCAAGATATTTCGACACTTTTCTTCCGAGAACTCGAAGATGCATTGACAGACCGAAGTGTCAAAGGACTTTCCGTCAGCACCGATACGTACAATCAGACATTCCAAGGAAGCTTGAATGACTTAGTCACAGGCGGATACATCTTTGACGGAGAGCTCAGCGTCAAGGACATTCCTCAAAACGACATCACGATCAAAGGAAACCAAGCGACGGTTAAAGCGACAGTCGACTATTCTTCTCGATCGTACCAGCCCTATCTACATGAACGTCCTGAATCGAGCACGATCGTTTGGGAATTGAATCTCGTCAAGTCCGGGAAAGACTGGCTCGTCAATCAGCGGAAATCACTCTCGGATTCAGCGGACGGTAGAGGGATGGAAGTCCGGGAGTCCGTCAAAGGAGATATCATCGATACGGTTCACCAGCATGCAAAGGAATGGGAACAAGCATATATTGATAAAGACACGTCTGCGTTCACGTTATTCACGTCGGCTGCTTACTTGAACAAACAACAAAGTTACTATGCTAGCATGAACAAACGTGGTGTCTATTGGGAGGGATACCTGGATTCGGTCGAATATTCACCGGTATCGATCACGGTCAGCGAAAAAGCAACGGATTTATCGGCTACGGTCGAAGCGCTATGCTATTACGAGGGTGATTATTATCGAGAAGAGGATGATTCTCTTGAGGAGAGCGATCCAGGAGAAGACGTCCCGTTCAAGTATTATCTAAAATATGATGTGAAGAATGAACGATGGTACATCGTGGATTCACAACCTTTAAAATCGTTTAGCCAAAACGATACGACGACCTATTAAATCGTAGAAGAACTTCTCGTAAGAAAAATCGTAGTAGCATCGACACTTGCTCTTATGCTCAGCTCGAAGATGTAGAACTCCCTAATGCCCTAGCAGCGGTCATCTACAAAGAATATGATGTATCAGGAGCATGGAAATACAAAATGGCAAATGACTACAAATCAATCAGATAAAGTTTGTGAAAACGGTCGGGATCGACCGTTTTTTTCGTGCTTAGCTCTGCAGCAACGGTAACATTGCGAGAAATTGTCATGTCACGAAAGAATGATGAACTTTTATTTAGATATGTAAGAACACCATACTATTTGTATGGCATCGCATTAACAATAAATGGTTTTTTGGTGGTATAGTCGAATTATTCAGTCTTTCTAAATAAGACTTTTATAAAAATCATCAACGGGGGTACGTATGTTAAGTTTTAAAAATTCAACAACAGAAGTGAGTGACAGTGGAACAGATATTGCTATTTTATCAGTTGGAGCGACAGAGCAATTTGGACCATACTAGCCAATGCATTTAGATACATTGATCGCAGAAAAGTATGCCGAACACTATGGAGAAGTATTAAACGCTTATGTGTTACCAACTATTCCATTTAATACTTCAGAAGAACATGCCAATTGCAAAGGTACTATCACAGTAAGTCCAACAGTTTTAACAACAATGCTAGAAGAAATAATCGTTAATTTGAACAGACAAGGATTCAAAAAGTTCGTCCTTTGTAATGGGCACGGAGGTGCATATTGGGAATCTTCATTCGTTAAACATATGAACTACAAATATCCAGAACTACTTGTAATTACTACATATCGTTATTTAGCGTGGGAAGAAGCGTTAGAAGAAGTAAATTTAGAAGGTCACAATGAGATGCACGCAGGGTTATTATCTGTTTGTGCTGCAATGTGGCTATGTCCGGAATTAGTTAAGCTGGAATCTATGGGTTCTGATGTGCCTCCAGAAAACAGAAAGTTTGCTGACTATATGTTTTGGGATAAATTAACCGAAGATGGTTGCTGGGGTAAGTTCGATAAAGAAACATACTCTCCAAATCAACTAGCTGAAATTGGAGAAAAATTTTGGACTTCCTTTATTTCTAAAAGAGGTGAAAACTTGAAAGATATTCTCGAAGAAGCATATCTAAAAAAAATGAATTGAAGATTGCTACCGCACTGCGGAACGTCGAGTGAATCGCTTTGCTCCCTCCTTTAACTCTTCAGAAAAGACCTCGTATGCAGTTTTCCAATCCAAACACTTTCTTGGTCGATTATTGATTAAAGTAGCCAGTTTTTGTTATTTTAACTGTCTACTTTTTGGAGAGCATATCAAATCATGTGCCACCCTCATCTCGTAACAAGAAGAATGACGCGTTTCACACAACTCCTACAGGAAAAGCGCATGTTTGCGTTACCAGAGACAAACAACACCCGCTTTCCTGCTTGAATGAAGCAGGAAAACGGGCTTGTATCTCGCCTGAAGAAAGGATGTGAAAAGCGCGTCATTCTTTTTTGAGTCGTTTGCCCTACCGGTGGGATTGCAAGCGATTCCATGATACGCTAGGGAACAGAAAAACCTGTTCAGAAAGAAGGAATTCCTATGCATATTCTTGTCATCGATGATGAGGCGAGCATCCGGCATCTCGTCAAACTCCAACTCGAGCTCGATGGTCAAATGGTCGAGACGGCAGCGGACGGGGCAACGGCACTCGCATTGCAAGAGACACAAACCTTTGATCTGATCGTCCTTGATTTGATGCTACCGGATACGACCGGCTTTGATTTGATTCCCAAGCTGCGGAAGACGACACCTGATTTACCGATCTTGATGCTGACAGCACGTGATCAAATGAACGATAAGATCATCGGGCTGCAGCTCGGAGCGGATGATTATATGACCAAACCGTTTAATGGAACAGAGCTCGTTTTACGTGTGAAAAATCTGTTGAAACGCGTAAAAACGGTCGCGCCACCCATGCCTGTCGTGACGGATCCCTTCTTATCGGTTGATCCGGAAGAACGCGTCATCCGGCTCGACGGTCAACCGTTACCACTGACATACCGAGAGTATGCGTTGCTCGCGCTCTTCTTAGCGCATCCGAAACGGGTCTTCGAGCGTGACGAACTGCTTGAACAGGTCTGGGGCTTTGACTTCTCCGGTCAAACCCGTGCCGTCGATATCATGGTCCAGCGCTTACGTAAGAAACTCGGAGCGCAAGGGGAGCGGATCAAAACGATTTACGGTGTCGGCTACAAGTGGGTCGACGCATGAAGCTACGTCAAGTGATCACGGAAAACTTCGTTTTGCTCCTCGTTCCGGCGTTACTCGTCCTCTTTTTAATTCTCTATGCCTTTATTCAATCGAACCTCTATGAGAACGCCGTCGAGTCTGTCCAAAAACTGAGTCGGGAAGCAGAGCTCTATACAACAAACTACCTCGCAAGTGAAGAGACGGACTCGCTCGCCGATACGGCTGTCCCGATTGCTTCCTACTTAGCAGACCGGTTTGACGCGCGCGTCCAACTATTCGGACCGAATGCGGAACTACTCGCCGATTCGGAGCGCGATCAATTACCGCTTCTCGCAGGGGACATTGATCAAGCCTTAAAAGGAAAATCGAGTTATCTGTTCCTCAAAGAGACCGATGTTCCTGTACTATTCTTCTCGAGCCCGCTGTATGGTGAGACAGACGTCATCGGTTCAGTCCGCTTTCTCGTCGATCTCCGGACGGAAGCGGAACTGCTTCGACAATTTACCTATGTCTTTACCGGTGTGTTTCTGATGTTGATCGTGATTGCCGTTTGGACAGCGCGGCGGATGGCGAAGACGTTAATTGGACCAATCGACGATTTACGTAGCGTCTCGCATGCCTTGACGAAGGGGCACTATGCAAACGCACTTCCAGCCTATCCATACGAAGAACTGAATCGACTGGCAGCGGACTTCTCGACGCTTGCTGACGCGATTCAGCACAACATCGGACAACTGGAACAACAACGAAACGACCAACAGACATTCATTGATCACATCACCCATGAACTTCGAACACCGATGACGGCGATCATGGGCTACGTCGAGTTAATTCCGAAGCTGCCGCCAGACGAAGCAGCGCACTGTTACCACTACATCGAGATCGAGAGCCAGCGCTTATTACGACTCGTCTCGCATAATCTCGAACAGGCGAAACAACAGCGCAACGAACGCCACGCGACGTCGACGATGTTCGCACTCGATGCCTTGCTCGCAGACGCCTTATTCATCATGCAACTGCGACTTGACGGACAAGGGATTCAAGTCGAACAAGATGTTCCGCCTATTTACGTGCTCGGACAACCGGATCAGACGAAACAAGTCTTGTTAAATCTTCTCGAGAATGCCGTCAAATACAGTGACGCGATGACGGTGACGTTCGCAGTAGTCAGTACGGACACGAGCTTACAACTTCTCATGACAGATGACGGAATTGGTGTGGATCCAGCCGTCCTTACCGAATGGAAGGAGGAGCAACATAGTCTGACGACGGCGAGCGGGAATGGACTTGGTCTACCGCTTTGTCGGCGTTTGATGCAGGAACAAGGCGGTGATTTCGCACTGGAAAGTGATGCGAGTGGCACACGTATCACACTCACCTTCCGATTAGCCGACCAAACATGATGTAATCGCTTACAAATGATACATTTACGAAACATTTCGACCGGATTTACGAAACAATTGCCCCGTAATCTAAGAATCAAGCAAGGAGAGGAATCATGAAAGCATCGACTATCGCTTATCTCTTCCTGATGGGGGTCTTGTTTGCCCTCGGTCTTCTTTTGCTTCAGCAGACGGTCTTCGGACGCTTACATGTCCTCGATGAACCGAAACGACTGAATGCTTCCGATGACTCGCTGCCGACGGAGTTGACATTACGTCACCGGGCATGGGGGGAGCAGACGGTAGAAGACGGAACGGAAGTCCAGCGCATCACGACGCTATTGAAGCAAATGAAGACGGTGACAAACGGGACCTGTCCAGCAGATCCTGCGACATTTAACGGGACGCTCCGTTTCTTAAACGGAACGACGTGGACGTTCTCGCTCGGGGAAAGCATGACGCTAAACGGGCAATGTGTCGCGAAACGTCCCAGCACCCAAACGACGACATTAAAAGCACGGTTCTTAAACGCCTACCACGAACCGGAACAGCTCGCGCGTCAGTTTGCTGAGGCGGAAGTCGTAACATGGTATGCAGCGGGACGGTCGCGTACCTTGACCGCTCGCGAGCGTGAAGACGTCAAGCGTCGCCTGGCGCAAGCAGAGCCGATGACGGACTACGAAGAAGTCGGTCAGGCACTTGATGCGAGTCAGGGGCAGCCGCGCATTCTCAAGCTCCAGCGGTTCAAGGATGAGCAGAACACGCGTGCTAATCTGCTGAACATCACGGTATACGAGACGTTGTTTAGTGTCCAGTACATGGATGATGACAATGGGAACACCTTCTATTTAAAAGGACAACTCCTGCAGGACAACTCCTGCCGACCGGGAAGGAGGCGAAACGATGAGAAAAGGAATGCTCTTCTTGCTGAGTATCATTTGTCTCATGAGCATTTGGATCGTCCGCAACAATGAACAGACGAAGCAGGGAACGGCTGCACGGGAAACCGTTCCGCATTTGACGGCGTATGTTTCCGCGAAAGAGGATATCGGTCGCGCCTTGCTGTCGTCATATTGTGAGCAGGCGGGTTGTACGTATGAGTTCGTCCGCCTGTCGACAGAAGAACTCGTCCGGCGTGTGACGAAGGAAGCGGATCACCCGCGTGCCGACGTCATCATCGGCGGAACGTGGGATGCCCACCAGACGCTCAAACAACGCGGCTTGTCGACACCGTTCCCAAGCGACATGGATCAAGCAGAACTGCAGGATCCGGATCGCTACTGGATCGGCTATGAAGTCGAACGCTTAGCGATCGTCATTAATACAGACGTTTGGAACGAGCGGTTCGGGGCGGCACCGTATCCGAAGACGCTCGCTGACTTGACGGCGAAGCGGTATCAGGACGAGTTGATTTTGCCGGACCCGAACCATTCTGGTACCGGTGCGACGATCCTGCAAGCGGTCTTTGACGGATACGGAACGAAGGCAGAAGATGTCTTACGCCAGCTAATCGAGCGAACGCGACTATTCACGGCGAACGGCTTTGCACCGACGTCGTATGTCGCCAGTGGGGAAGCGATGCTTGGGGTCAATTTCATCGGGGATCAACAATCGCTGCGCGAAAAGTATTATCCGGTCAAAAGCATTCCACTCGATACGTACTCGATCAACGCGATTTCAAAGCTGAAAGGACGGACGCAACAAAAGCAGGCGAACGCCTTCATGCGTTTCGTGCTCTCAGCAGACGGTCAGGCCATCTTGCGGAAAGTCTCGTTTGGTACGCCGACCTATGCGATCGCGAAGACACAACCGATCCAGCAAAACGTCGGACAGGATATCGTCGCCGATTACCGGGACTATCTTCGTCGATTCAATCAGCTCCAGGACAAATGATGCGAAGACTCTGATTCAGGATAGGGGAAATGGAAGATGGGCTTCTTCAGCATCAAAAAATTGCCGAATGCCGGCATACCAATCGAAGTACAACGCAAACAATGGTTACAGCAATTCTTAAAGGCCTTCTTAGTCGTCTTCTTCTCATATATGGCGATGTATCTCATCCGGAATAACTTCAAGGCAGCGCAACCGCTCTTGAAAGAGGAACTCGGCTTTACGACGACGGAACTCGGATATATCGGTTTTGCTTTCTCGATTACATACGGAATCGGGAAAACGTTACTCGGTTATTTCGTTGACGGGAAAAATACGAAACGTGTCATCTCGTTCTTATTGATCTTATCTTCTTTAATTGTCACCGCGATGGGACTGTTGATGAGTGCCGGCGGAAGTCCGGTCGGTCTCTTGATGGTTTTATGGGGACTTAGTGGCTTTTTCCAATCGGTCGGGGGACCATCGTCGTATTCGACGATTGCTCGCTGGACACCGTTTGAAAAACGTGGACGCTACCTCGGCTTCTGGAACGTCTCGCACAACATCGGTGGAGCAATTGCTGGGGGTCTCGCCCTGTGGGGAGCGAACGTCTTCTTCAACGGCAGTGTCGTCGGGATGTTCATCTTCCCAGCTGCGATCGCGCTCGTCATCGGGATCGTCGGTCTGTTCATCGGGAAGGATGATCCGGAGGAACTCGGGTGGAACCGGAGTGAAGAAATCTTCGAGGAACCGATTGAACCGGAAAATATCGCTGCAGAAAGCATGACGAAGTGGCAAATCTTCAAGACGTACGTTATCTCGAACCCCTGGATTTGGACGCTCTGTATCGCGAACGTCTTCGTCTATATCGTCCGGATTGGGATTGATAACTGGGCACCACTCTATGTCACGGAACACTTGCACTTCAGTACGGAGAGCGCCGTCAATACGATTTTCTTCTTTGAAATTGGTGCGTTATGCGGCAGTATGATTTGGGGTTACGTATCCGACTTACTCAAAGGACGCCGCGCACTCGTTGCCGCGATCTGTCTTTTGCTGACGGCTGTCGCGGTCCTCGGTTATCGTTACGGTACGAGTGAAGTCATGATTTACGCGTCACTATTTGCACTCGGTGCGCTCATCTACGGACCGCAGCTCTTGATCGGTGTCTCGGTCATCAGCTTTGCACCAAAACAAGCGACGACGGTCACGAACGGGATGGTCGGAACGTTTGGTTACTTGTTCGGTGATTCGATCGCAAAAGTCGGTCTAGCGAAAATCGCTGACCCGGAAACGAACGGTTTAACGATCGGTTCCGTTACGTTGCACGGCTGGAGTGACACGTTTGTCATCTTTAATGCTGCGTTACTGTTCGGTTTGATCGCCCTCGCGATCGTCGCCGTCGTTGAGGAAAAAAAGATTCGCCGCCTCGGACTGCTAGAACGCCAAGCGGACAAACTAAGTTCATGAATATGGACAGCCTCTTGATTAAAAAGGGGCTGTTTTTTGTTGCTCATATTTAAGGTCCAAAAACTTCGGATGACGTTCTTATATAAAAAATATCTTTTGTGCATGTTTTGTCGCAGACAGGGAAGCACTAATACTATCGAAGTTGATCGTTGTGCCTGTTTGAAGAGAGGAGTTTTTGTATGTCTGAATTATCCGGTTTCCCGTCATCGTATTGGAAAGCATCATCTGCTGGTGTATCGTATCCACCCCTTGAGACAGACACAAAACATGATGTCGTCATCGTTGGAGCTGGCATTGCCGGTTTAGTCACCGCTTTGCAACTCGCAGAACGAGGGTATGACGTGGGTGTTACTGAAGCAGAAGAGGTGGCAGCTGGTACGACTGGATATACGACGGCAAAGGTGTCGTCTCAACATGGTCTCATCTATGATCAATTGATCAAAAGTGTAGGAGAGGACAAAGCACGACTTTATTATCAAGCAAATGAAGAAGCCATTACGTTTCTTCGTTATCAAGTCGAACGTCTTGATCTAGCGTGTGAGCTTGAGACCCAAGACGCGTATCTGTATGTCTCTTCTTCAAAAGAGAATGCGATGGATCGTGAAATCAAAGCGTATGCTCGTCTTGAGATAAACGGTGGCGATGCGACAGATGAAGTACAGAAAAAGTTGCCGTACACCGTGAAGCGGGCGGTCGTTCTGCGCGATCAAGCACAGTTTCATCCCGTCAAGTACTTACAGGGCTTAGCAGAACATTTCGTCCGACAAGGTGGGACGCTGTATGAAAAGTCACGGGCGACGACGATTGAAAGTAATCGAACACCGACGATCGTCCTTGAGAATGGACATCGTATTGAAGCTAAGAAGGTCGTGATCGCAACCCATTTTCCGTTTCATGATTTCAAAGGATTATATTTTTCGAAGCTTGAAGTTCATCGATCGTACATCGTTTCAGGATTCGTCGACGATTCGTTTCCTGACGGTATGTTCATGAGTGCCGATCAACCAAGTCGTTCTTTACGACACACACGTACTTCGGACGGTCGTCGATTAGGACTGTTTGGTGGTGAAAATCATTTATCGGGTCACGAAACGGAAACGATGGCACGTTATCAGCACTTAGCTGATTTTGCGACGAACGCCTTTCAAGTGGAAACGTTCGACCGATTTTGGTCGGCGCAGGACTTAATTACACTGGATCACATCCCGTATGTCGGTCAAATGACAGCAGATGACCCGAACGTCTTTGTCGCAACCGGATTTGCAAAATGGGGCATGACGAATGGTATTGCGGCAGGACTGTTACTCAGTGATCTTTTAACTGGGACACCGAATCGGTTTCGACATCTGTTTGATCCGACGCGATCAAAACTTAAAGCAGTCGACGCGACCCAATTCATCAAGAATAACGCGGATGTCGCGATCGAACTCGTAAAAGGGAAAGTATCAAAAGCACATCGTGACGCAAAAGATCTTCAGCCTGACGAAGGAGGACTTGTGCGGCATCATGGAAAGACAATCGGGGGATATCGTGATCCTGCCGGAAGGCTTCATCTCGTTTCAACGACGTGTACCCATATGGGATGTGATACAAAGTGGAATGCAGCCGAACGCTCATGGGACTGTCCGTGCCATGGTTCGCGCTTTGCACACGACGGGGCAGTGATGGAAGGACCTGCTGTTAAACCGTTAAAAAAGAGGGAAGAGTAAACAATATGCTCGTTGAAGTTTCTGAGAGACGCAGATCGGAAATAATAAAAGATGCTGAAATATGAAAAAGAAAACAGGCGACTGTCTGTCTTAACAGAGAATAGGTTCGGAGAACGGGAAAAAGGAAGTGTGAATCATGCTGTATACGATGACTTCGACATTACCGGCACAACATGGGGGACGCACGAAGTCGCTCCTCAGTCGAATCGCAATGATCGAAAAACACCTTGGCTATGCGACAACGATCCTTACAACCAACTATGATGCAGCATACGATCGTATCGTACAAATCTTTAGAGAAAAGAACATTTTAAGCGAGACGACGCAAATCGAGAATATCTACGAATGGCTCTCCGGAAATCGATTATATGAAGCTACGACACCGCTTGTGACTTCCCGGGGAATCGAAGGATTACGAGCTGTGCAGGTAGACACAGACACAGTCCGATACTATGACGGGGACACATATGTCTTATACCGGAAGTACCATGAAGCGAGTGATCAGCTGTCATTTGAAGATTTCATGAGTCCTGCATCGAAGAAAAAAGTCGAGCGCTGGCAATATAACGATAACGGTCGATTGCATCGCAAGATTCGATACTCACCAAAAACGCATAAAAAAATTCATGAACAATTTTATGACCAAGAAGGTCATATCTACTGCGAAAAACATTATGAGGAACAAAAACGAAATAAATTGATTTCGATTCAAACCTACCAACTTGGACGTCCTGTCCATACCTTTCAGACTGAAAAGGATTTATTTCTCTACTACTTCAATCATCGTTTGACGGATGGAGATATCGTCTTCAACGATGCGCGACTTCTCGACTGGTCATTGCTCAACTGTCAGGTACGGACAAAAAATATTCTCGTGTTCCATAATTCTCATTTGGAATTAGATCAGCAACGAATCAAAAAATCTTACCAAACCGCTCTCGAAGGATCGGATCGTGTGGCAAAATATCTCGTCTTGACGACACATCAAAAAGACGAGATTCAAGCGCGTTTTTCGATACCGGATGATCAGTTCGCAGTCATTCCGCACTCGATCAAACCGGTCGAGATCGACCGGACGCATGTAGAGGATCAATTCTGTTTTATCGGACGCTTTGGAAAACAAAAGCAACTCGAGCACTTGCTCCGCAGTTACGCAATCTTCAAACGATCGGGACATCCGACGAAGCTTGCGCTGTATGGAGCGGATGAGGATGGACAACTAGCGTTGATGAAGCAGATGATGTATTTACTGAATATCGAGGAAGATGTTCTCATTCACGACTTCACATCGACACCGGACCAAGTATTCGCTGCGTCCCGTGCGTCGTTATTGACGAGTCGCTTTGAAGGATTCGGACTAACCGTCATGGAAAGCATTAATGTCGGCTGTCCTGTCATTGCTTACGACGTTCGGTACGGACCGCGTGAAATCATCGAAGATGGTCAAAATGGTTACCTCGTCCCTGAAGGAGATGTCACGGGATTCGCAGAAAAGATGGTCGAAATCGTCGAACGACCACTCCCACATGTGCGGACGAAACCTGGGTTATATGAAACACAAGGCATCGAAAATTACCGCAACCTGATGAACTGGCTGCACACTGAATGATCGAAGGAGCGAATGTCATGAAAAAACCAATCAAAAAAGCCATTATTCCAGCTGCAGGGCTCGGCACACGTTTTTTACCGGCAACAAAAGCCATGCCGAAAGAGATGTTACCAATCCTCGATAAACCGACGATTCAATATATCGTTGAAGAAGCCGCTGCCGCAGGAATCGAAGATATCATCATCGTGACCGGGAAACACAAGCGTGCGATCGAGGATCATTTTGATCATCAATATGAACTAGAAGCTGCACTTCAAGCGTCGGGAAAACTAGATTTACTCGAGAAAGTATGTGCCTCGACGAATCTCGCGAATATCTTTTATGTCCGCCAAAAAGAACAAAAAGGACTCGGTCATGCGATTTGGACGGCTCGTCAATTCATCGGCGACGAACCATTCGCCGTCTTGCTCGGTGATGATATCGTCGAATCGGAGACGCCTGCGATCCGGCAGTTGATGGACGCCTACGAAGAGACCGGTCAGTCCGTCATCGGTGTCCAAGAAGTTGAACCAAAAGAAACACATCGCTACGGAATCATCGATCCACTCGATAAAGAGGGACGACTTTACCCGGTCCGCCGATTCGTCGAGAAACCGGAGTCCGGGACAGCGCCTTCGAATCTTGCGATCATGGGTCGGTACGTTTTGACGTCAGATATCTTTGATTACTTGGAGAATCAATCAGAAGGCGCTGGGGGCGAGATTCAATTGACCGATGCGATCGAACGGTTGAATGCGGACCAAGCGGTCTATGCGTTTGATTTCGAGGGGAACCGTCATGATGTCGGTGAGAAACTCGGTTTCGTCAAGACGACGATTGAATATGCGATGAAGGATCCTGAAATGCATGAAGAATTAAAAGCGTTCCTGAAACGATTCCAGTGAATCAGACGTGTACGCCCGAGTGGGTGTACACGTTTTTTGATTAATTATAAACAGCAAGAACTCCACCTTATACGTCGGACGATGTGTCCTCTGTAAGGTGGAGTTCGTGTAAGCGTCGAACTCTTTATAATAGATGACTTGCAATCCGAACGAGGTTTCGGCCCGATCGTTTTGCTTGATAGAGTGCTTGATCCGATAGTTCCATCGAGTGCTGGACAGGGATGTCGCGTTTTCCGGAAGAGAGTCCGATTGATGTCGTGACGTGAATCGAAGAGCCGTCTAGCAAACGGAACGTATGCCGTTCGACTTCCTGACGGATTCGTTCAGCGATGGTAGTCGCTTGTTCTGCCGTCAGATCGGTCAGGAGCACGATGAATTCTTCGCCACCCATTCGGGCGACTAAATCTTCTGGGCGTGTATTGCGCTCTAAAATTTTTGCGAACTGTTCCAACACGGCATCCCCATTAGAGTGACCATATTGGTCGTTCACTTGTTTGAACTGATCCAAATCAAGGATGATTAAGTGATAGGTTGAAGATTGACCGGCGAGTGTCTTGGCACGTAATTCCCATGCCCGCCGATTAGCAAGCCCCGTCAACGCATCATACTCCGCTAGATGTTGATAGACCTCGAGCTGTTTTCGGTGGCGTTGCTGCAGCGGCAACAAATAGAGGAATATACCATACATTAATAACGTGAGACTTACATGAAAAATGATCGTGGACAGCGTTCGATCCGGTAGGAAGAACAAAATGGTACTTCCGATCAGAAGATGCAGCATACCTAAGTGTAGAGCGAGATTTGTCTTTTTTTGTAAAAGTGACGAGAGAATCACGATGCCCACTATTGAAAGGAGCACTTGCTCGATATCTGTCTTCATTCCTGTATTTATTAAAATGATGAGCGCTATACTGAAGAACGCTCTTTTTTCTCGATGATAAGCCAGTATAACAAAAGGAATGACTTTCCAGATCAATGCATATGATAAAAATAAGACGTCGATGATCAACAAGTAACTACCGAACCAGATTATAAGAATCAAGGTACCGATGAATTCACTATTTCTACTACGAATCAGTTGGTATGTGGCTAAAAGGAGATACGTCAGGGCGAATATCATGGACCCTTGAATCATCCAGTTTTGAATCATATATAAGACATCCAATCTATACAAATAGTTTTCTAAAATATATAATTAAAAACAGGTAGTGTCAAATACTGTATATCAGTATTTGACATAATAGATTTCTATCGAGACAAAAAGGACCATTTTCCTCAGATTTTAGAGGGAAATGGTCCTTCATCTTCGAAGTAAAGCATATGCCAGATACTTGACAAGTGATGGGATTCACTGTCATTTTATAAGGTGGTATATGAAAGGGTTTAGAATTTATTGTAATTCAAATCGACGTTTGATTTCATGTGAAGGAATCCATTCTTTTGAGCGAGTGTCGCACTTTTTGTTCCTTGTACAGAAGAAATCGTCAATGTTTTGATGTCTTGAGATTGACTCAATTTTTGGAGGTCTGTCATCCGATCCTTTGACCACTGATCGTTGGCGACCGTTGAATAATTGAAGTTCTCCCACATGATGCCGTCGACATAAGGATACGTATGATATTTCAACGTTCCGAATCCCCAGTTTTGGATCAGTGATAGAGACGCATGTTTTGTTTTTAGTGATTTTAAGAAGTTTGTCATTCCTACCCGTTGTTGTTCAAGAACGGCAGGCTGGTCGGCATGTTCGTTATCGATGTTACCGACTGTATCGAGGAAAACGCCATCTAGTCCTTTTTGGACGATTTGTTTCTCGACTTCTTTCATTAAAACAGCTTGGTAGTGCTTCGATGTAATATCCGTTAAGTACGAATCCCATTCAGCGTAATGAATACGCTGACCATCGCGATGGAAAAAGTCTGACTCGACGAGTTGTCCCATCAAATCCGTATTCCAGTTGTCTGCTTCCATCGTGTTGATGTAGCCGTATACTTTTGTACCGTTTTGTTGAATCTGTTTGATTTGTGCAGCGGAATAAAAGACGGGTTCGATGATCATGACATCGTATTGTTGCATCTTTTTGATTTTCGCTGCTGACGGTGCGTCGTAGTAAACTTTGTACGACTTCGCATTGTCCAATGGATTGGATTTTTCTGCTTTTGCGTCTAGTGACGACATGAAGAACACTCCTAATAAAAGAATGCACAAAATAGACGTCATGCGCTTGAGTGAGATAATACCCATGTTGATAGCCTCCTGATTAATTATCAGAGAGCGGCCGCGGCATTGCAGACTGGCGATCGGTATCCGTAGATCGACGACCCATGTCTTTGCGCCCTTACTTTTCAGTAAGTTTGCCCTTCTCGATATGAAATTGTAGTGTTCCAACGATACATTTCTTCCATCTTCATACCGATAAAAAACAAAAGGAGTGAATAAAATGATATATACTCAGCACCGGCAAGGCATCAAGTGGATTGAGATGATCGTTAGTATTCTTATTATCGGCACTTTAGACTATATGTTTAACCTTTCGATCTTAAAATGGACGATTGATCCGCTTATTTTTTATATTTTACTTTTTTCTCTCCGTTATGGACTCCTCGGAGCATTCGCGAGTTTTCTGTTTACGATGATTTATCACCTGAGTTCTCTCGCCTGGGCGGGAGAAGACGTCTTACTCTTCGTTTATGATCGTGGCGAATTGTCATGGATCATTTTGCACTTCTTAGTCGCGATTTCATGCGGCATGTTCAGTACTTCTTTCCAAGAACGTTATCTATCCTTACGCTTACGACAAGAGGAAGTGACAGAAGAGAACGAACGGTTGCGCGATACGCTCGAAAAATTGCGCGTTGCGCAAGAGGCAATGCGCAACAAAGTGCTTGAATCCAATCACACGTTGACGAACATTTACCGGATCGGAACAGAACTTGATCAATCCGTCGCGGACATCGTACGCGATAAGCTGTTGCAGATCTTACAGGATTCCTTCGATGCGAAGGAAATCGCGATCTATCACGTTGATGCGTCACGTCGTACGCTTCGTTTGCATATTCGTTTTGGTGATAAGGAACTGTTGCCGCAAACGATGTTCATCGATCCGGAACAAGGCATCTATCAACGGATGTTCCAGAAACAGGCGATTGCCATCCGGACAATTGATGAGACGGATATCCCGTTACTGATTGCACCAATCCGTTATGACGGACGCATCCAGGAAGTCGTCGTCATTCAATCGATCGCCTTCGAACGTTTGACGAACTATGAGATGCACGTCATGCAATTGATCGTCGATTGGACAGGGTCGCGCATCGAGAAAGCAATGTTGATGGAATGGATCGAGACGCGTCATGAATTGATTGAAGGCACTCGTATCTTCAAACGGGAGCACTTTGAGGAGAAAGTGAAATACCAAGAATATCGACGCGAGCATTATGGTCAGCCGTATAGCCTCGTACAGCTTGATATTCGCAATACACCGTTTTCTCTGATTGAACTGGAATTGATCTTGCGGCAATCGATGCGTGAAATCGACCTGATCGGTTTTGATGAAAACACTGAGCATCTTCAATTCTTATTACCCGGAACACCTCAAGAACATGCGAACCGATTCCTCGAACGAATCAAGGCTGTGTACGTTCAAAAAGGAGGGCGTGTCCAATGACGGCACTCCTGCTCATTCTTTATGTACTTCATCTTTTACTCATCGTATTGGCTTATCGTGTACTCGTCTTTCGATTGCCAGAGCAAGAGCGAGGGATCTTAACGTTCGTGTGCTTGTTCAGTGCCGTCCTACCACTTCTCGGTGAAGTACTAGGGGGACTGGCTTATCTGATTTCCCGTCGTTTTGCTTCTTCCGATACGTTACTGGATTACGATGAATATGTGCAGTTTGACGTGATGAATCTCGAAGGACTGCAACAGCAAGCTGCAGACAATATGGAGATGGTTCCGATCAAGGAGGCATTGAACATGGATGCGAAACGCCGGAAGCAATCGATGATTCATTTGACGACATCGTCCTTGAAGGAGACTGGGAAGTATTTGCAATACGGACTTGATCATGATGACTCGGAAACCGTCCACTACGCAGCGACGGTCCGAAATTCCTTATTTGACCGTTATGAAGCAAATCTTCGGCTACGGGAACAACAACTCAATCCGGTAGACGTGACGACATACCATCTCTTCATTCAAGAGTGTAGAACCTTTCTTGAAAGTGGATTATTAGACGAGGGTAGTATTCATCGCTTGGATGACCGGCTCGATTCCGTACTTGAGCAAATGAGAGCCTTTTATCCGACCGATCTTGTTCGGATTGAAGCAGAAGCTGAGTTAGCGCTTCGACAAGGAAAGAATGAGAAGGCGATCGCATCGTATGAAGAGATGATTCAGATCCATCCGACGTTGCCAGACGGATATTTAGCGTTGATTCGTTATTACTTTCAACGGCAAAACTGGACTTCGATCGGTCCGGTGCTCCATCAGTTAAGAACAACAGTAGCAGAAGAGGATATTCCAGAAGAGCATCGCTTCATATTGGAGCGTTTGGAAGGAGGAGACCAATGAACAAGAAACCTTATGGCTATCTCATTGGATTATTTGTCGTCTTATTCGTGACGATGGGCATCGTACAGCTGTTTCGTCTCGATTATCCACATCGACTGATTCCTTCTGAAAAAACGAAGGTCCGTTCATTCGAGACGGCAAATACGAAAACGACTGAAGCAAAAGGGGAAGCACTTCGTGTCTACTTGCTTCAAAATGATAGTGACCTGTCAAAAGGTGCAATTAAAAATTTCTCGTACGCGTTGAAATATGCAAAAATCGATCACCAACAAATTCGTACATCAGACATCAAGACACTTCAACCGAGTGACCGGACAGTGCTTGTCTTATCCGGTGAACATACGAAAGAATGGCCGTACGAGACCATCCGAAAGTTCGTCCAACAAGGCGGTCGCTTGTACATCGCTGGTCGCTTCATTGATCCGAAATGGGGCGACTTAGTAGGGGTAGAGCGCTTTGGTGATTTTAAAGAGGACGTCAACGGGATGACGTTTAAAAAAGACTTATTTCCCGGGTATATTGATTTACCGAAGACTTCTACCTTGTTCGTCCATAGTATCGCGGATGTGACGTTAAAAGATGCCGACGTCAAAATCGAGGCTGATGGGAATCCGATTTTATGGACCCATGAATACGGAAAAGGAGAGGTCTTGTTCTGGAATACTTCTTCGTTACTCGAAAAAAACTCGCGCGGTTTACTCGTCCAGTCCCTGTCATTACTGTTTCCGACATTCGTCAGTCAGCAAGTCGCTGTGAAGCTGGCGCACTTCGATGATTTCCCGGCACCCGTACCAGATGCCTCCAATCCAGCGATTCAGAAAAACTATGATTTGACCGTTAAAGATTTCTTTGCAGAAGTCTGGTGGAAAGACATGCAACGGATTGCGAAGGAACAGGATGTCATTTATTCCGGATTCATTATCGGAAGCTACAAGAATGCGATTTATGATACGGAAAAACAATTGATTGAAAACATTCGTTTTCCGATGCTGAACTTTGGACGCGGATTATTGAAGATGGGTGGAGAACTTGGTTTACATGGATATAACCACCAACCACTCATCATTAACGGGGAGACGATGGATCCGAGTCTCGGCTATATCACTTGGGAGAACCGTAAGCAGATGATGAAAGGTATCGAAGAAGTGAAAACGGCACATCAGTATTTCTTCCCGAAAGAACAACTACGCAGTTATGTACCACCTTCTAACATCATCGGTCCGACAGGTCTATCTGTCTTAAATGAGGCGTTTCCGGATGGAATGATCATCGCGTCTCTCTATATCGGAGACCCGTCAAAAGGAAGTTACATCCAAGAGTTTGAGCCAGACCCTATTCATAAGAATCTCTATAACTTCCCCCGGATCACAAGCGGATACAATGAATCGCCTGAAGATATGTTTGTCTTAGCAGATGCGGTCGCGAACTTCGGACTTGTCTCGCACTTCATCCACCCGGATGACGTCCTTGATGAACGACGCTCAAAAGGGCAAGGGTGGCCGACGATGGAACGTTCGATAGAAAAGATGTTCAAAACGATCCATACGGATTATCCGTATCTCGAGAGCATGACACAGTACGATGGCTACAAAAAAATGAAGTTGTATCAAGAATCGAAAATCGATGTTCGTTATTCTAAAACAGCGATTGAGATTTCCGGTAGTCAAATGCTCCTTCCTTCGAAGATGGTCGTTCGTGTCAATGAAGGAAAACTGGCGACCGGGTCCTTCGCGTACGGGCAAGTGCGAAAACTTGGAGATGCGGACGATTTATACGAAGTAGAACTCAAGAAGAACTTCGCGCGCATACCGGTACTGGAGGGATCCCAATGAAGATTGGTTTAGTGTTAGAAGGGAGTTACCCTTATGTCAGTGGTGGCGTCGCCAGTTGGGCACATATGCTGATTCAACAAATGACAGAGCATGAGTTCGAGCTGATCACGATCACACCTACACGCATGACGGAAGCAGAGTTCCGTTACACGCTTCCCGCGAACGTCGTTGGTGTGACGAACCTTCCACTCGATCAAACGCATGAGACGCGTCCGCTAAAACAGACGTTGACGCCGGAGCAGGAAGAGGATATCAAACGATGGATGCGATTCCAAGCGACGAACACGTCGATTTTCCCACTCTTCGGTCAGGCGATCGGAACATCGACGCAATTTTTCTCAAGTCATCTCTTTTTTGATCTCGTCAAGACGAGTTACCGGGAAGAACGACAAGCTGGCTCCTTCATCGATTATTTATGGATGTGGCGTAGCATGTATGCACCCGTTCTTGAACTGCTCCAAGCCGACTTACCGACTGTTGATCTGATTCATTCCGCGTCGACAGGATATGCGGGGCTCGTTGCAGCAGCGATTAAACAACGCCAACACGTCCCGTTCGTCCTAACGGAACACGGGATCTACTCCCGTGAACGAGAGGAGGAGCTCGTCCAAGCGATGTGGATTCCGCAAGAATACCGCACGCACTGGGTCCAGTTCTTCCATCACTTATCACGCGAAGCCTACGACGGGGCTGACAATATCATCACACTCTTTGACCGAAACGGTGAATTGCAGCGTGAACTTGGAGCACCTGCCGAAAAAATTCGCGTCATCCCGAACGGAATCGATGCGACAGGACTTGCTGCGTTAGGACATACTCCGAAGCAAGACGTACTCCGAATCGGTGCAATCGTCCGCATCGTTCCAATCAAGGATATCAAGACGATGATTCATGCCGCGAAGGTTTTACAGGAAATGCACGTTCCATTCGAAATGACGATTATGGGTCCGCTCGAAGAGGATCCGGAATACGCCCGTGAATGCCAAGAACAAATCGATCTCTTTGAACTATCAGAGAGTGTGAAACTCGTCGGAAAGGTCGATATCCGGAGCTATCTGCCATCATTTGATGTCTGCTTGTTGACGAGTATTTCCGAAGGTCAACCACTGGCTGTCCTAGAAGGGATGGCTGCAGGGATACCGTGGGTCGTCACGGATGTCGGTGCATGTTCCGAGCTGATCAACGGACGTGAGGATGATCCTTACGGTCCGGCTGGATTCGTCGTGCCACCGGTCAATCCTCGCCGGATTGCAGAACGGTGTGCCTGGTTCCAGTCACATCCGGAAGAAGCGATTCGCTTTGGACGAAATGGGAAAGAGCGCGCGCTTGCGTATTACCAGACGCACCGCTTCATCTCGGAGTATCAAACATTGTATCAAGAGAGGGGGGTGACGTATGGCGGGCATCGGGTTTAAGCTTCAAAAATTGTTTCAAGAGGACTATTTCTCATCTCGGTTAAAGGCATATGCTTTCGCTGGACTCGTCACGTCCGGTCCATGGCTCATCGTCATCTTGACGATCGCTGTGACCCAGTGGCTGACGACGTTCCTGTCGATTGCTTCTTTTGAAGAACGGACGACCTTCAATCTGGTCGTCTCATACAGCTTCATTTTTTCACAAGTGTTGCTCGGTATTCAGCAACTCGTCGTCACGCGCTATTTGGCGGACTGTTTCTACGAGAAACGATATGAAGATCTGTTTCCTGCATTTCTAGGTATGACGAAGATGACGATGGCGTTAGGCAGTATCGCCTTTCTCATCTTCCTCAGCTTCTCAAAACTTCCGTTCTTGTTGAACGGGCTGATCTTCATATTGTTCATGACGATCAATTTGATCTGGGTGCACTTCCTATTCTTAAGTGCCGCGAAGTTCTATCAGGCTGTCGCATACAGCTTTTTGATTGGCGGTATCGTAGCTGTCGGATCGGTCTTACTGATTGATCGATATCTGATGGAGTATGTAACGGGTATCGTGACACCAAGTCTTGCCTTAACTGCAGGTTTCACATTCGGCATGATCATCACGTTATTCGGTCTATTCACCTCGATGTTGTTGACGTTCCCGCAACGCGGGACGAAAAATCAGTTTACCTACTTGAGTTATTTTGATCGTTACCCGGCGCTCTTTTGGACGAGTTTTCTCTACAACATCGGGGTGTGGGTCGGGAACTGGGTCATCTGGTTCTCTGACGGCGGTGCTGTTCATCTCGGGACATTCCGTTATCATCCGTTATACGATACGGCGATCTTCTTATCCTATTTGACGGTCATCCCGACGATGACGATTTTCGTCGTTTCCGTCGAGACGCGTTTCTATGAACGGTATCGCATCTTCTATGGATACGCGAATGAGGGCGGAACGCTGGATCAAGTTGAAAAAGCGCGGGACGCGATGTTACTCGTCTTACGACAGGAGTTACAACGACTGTTTCGAAATCAAGGATTGTTTACGCTGTTCACCTTATTGTTCGCCTCGACGTTGCTCGGTTACCTCGCATTACCTGAAGCAACGATCAGCATCTTCCAAATGACGACGATCGGTGCGTTCTCGAATGCGATGGTTCTCGTCTTGACCCTCTTGTTACTCTATTTTGAAGATCAAAAAGGGGCGGCATGGATTTCATGCGTGTTCTTCTTCTCTAATGGGATTTTAGCTTTGTTGATCGCGCCGTTCGGTTTTTCCGGATACGGTCTCAGCTTCGCGATCGGATCGACCTTGACGTTTGCGTTTGCGCTCATGCGACTCATCCATTATGTCTCGGATATTGATTACCATACGTTTTGTCGGATGGTGTTACCGCCACGCTCGATGCGTTTTACGCGATGGGGTGAACGATTGAATCGTTCGTGGATGTGAAGCGGTTAAATGTTCTTTTGAGGAGATCAATAGCATGTAGGCTAATTTGAAAGGGCGATCCACTTCCGAATTCGTATCGGAAGTGGATCGCCCTTTTTGGTTGCAGGTAAAACGATTTATCCTACCTATTATTTTTGATACCCGTCTGGATTCTTAGATTGCCAGCGCCAAGCATCCTTACACATATCATACAAGTCTTTCTCCGCCTTCCATCCGAGGAGGCGTTCTGCTTTTGAAGCATCTGCATAACACGATCCGACATCACCCGGACGTCGTGCCGTGATCTTTCGATCGATTTGCAGAGACGTCGCATCTTCGAACGTCGCGACGAGTTCAAGCACACTTGTCCCTTGTCCCGTTCCTAAATTGAATGCCTCGATCCCGGAATGATCATGGTAGAGTGCCTTGATATGTCCTTTCGCTAAGTCGACGACATGGATATAATCGCGGACACCCGTACCATCATCCGTATCGTAATCATTTCCGAAAATTTGAAGGGTATCGAGTTTTCCAGCAGCAACTTGTGTCACATATGGCATCAAGTTGTTCGGAATACCGTTTGGATCCTCACCGATCAGACCGCTCATATCGGCACCAATCGGGTTAAAGTAGCGGAGTAATGTGATATCCCACGTCGGATCAGCGAACGCGATGTCTTCAAGCATCTGCTCGATCATCAGTTTCGTCGCACCATAAGGATTCGTCGCGGAGCGCGGAGCAGATTCGGTGATTGGTGTCGCCTCCGGCACACCGTAGACGGTCGCAGATGAACTAAAGACAAGTTTTTTGACATCATGCCGGTCCATCACTTCGAGTAGGACGAGCGAACTAATCAGGTTGTTTTGATAGTAGAACAACGGGCGTGATACGGATTCACCAACCGCTTTTAAACCGGCAAAATGAATGACAGCATCAATCGCATGGTTTTGGAAGATCCGTTCGAGTGCCGATTCATCCCGCACGTCCGACTCATAGAATGTGACCGTACGGTCCGCGATGTGTTCGACACGTTCAAGAGCACTCCGGTGACTGTTACTTAAATTGTCGACGACGATGACTTCATGACCCTCTCGTAGCAGTTCGAGACAGGTATGGCTGCCGATATAGCCAGCGCCTCCGGTTACTAAAATGTTCATAGGATACCCTCCGTTAAATTCCATTATTTATCTAATAATAGCATGAAAAGAACGGTTTTTTCTTGATTTTGCTTTACATCCGTTTTGTTAGACGAATCAGCTGAATACGCGACTCGGACTCGATGATCTGTAATTGATAATGGGTGCTTATGCGCAGTCGTCCCGCTGTATTCGTTCGCTGGAACGTCCCAAGACGCGCCAACTCTTTTTGGGAAAGGCGTGGGCTCTTCCAATCGATGGCGTATGCGCGATCATCGATGAGGTGTACGGTGAATGACTCATACGTCCATGTTTCATCTACAGCCGTTTTGATTTTTTGTTTCGGTGATCCGAGACCGACCCATGTCGTAGCAGGATCATCCAATAGATCGGTCGCTCGTGTTTGTTTCGGAAGCGTCATATATGCGTCCGTCCATTTCAACAACGCCTGATCCGTCATCATGGAACCAATCGTTTTTTCGGATAGGTCGCTCGCTTTCATATAAGCCTGAGTCCGGTCAGGGAGCTGGATACGCGCACGATCCTTGACGATATCGAGAACAGGGAATGCATCACCAAAGTCGGCGGATTGAAGAACGGTCGAGGAATCAGGATGACGATAAATCGGACTCGACTTCGTGGAGACGAAATGATAGATTACGTCTTTCTTCGCCCATGTCTGATATCCCCATGTAGCAAGCGCACCAATACAGAAGCAAGCGAGCGCGAGGAGGACGAGTCGCCAGGACAAGACTCGCTTTTTCGGTACTGCAGTGGGCGTCGTCTGTTCGAGCGGCATCTCGTCTCCTTCATCTAGTAAAGGAACAGATGTGAGGAAACCATAAAAGTCGGCGATGCTCTCGTGTGGATGACCATCCAAAAATCGTTGCCACTCTTCTGGACGAACCGTATCTTGCTGAAACGGTCGCGAGGGTGCTATCCCTGTCAGATGAAGGCAAGTCGCCTGAAGCGAAGAAGAGGAAGACAAGGACAGCAGGATTCGTTCATGGAGACGCTTGATATCAACTTCCGTGTGAGAGGTATAGAATTGTAAAGCGGATAAGGCGCGATGCATAAGGCATCCTCCTTCCTTCTAACGTCAGGATATGTATGAATTTTCCGTTTCCTTTTATGATATCATTTTTTATGGGACGACGAATGAGAAAAGGGGGAAGGACGATGATTGATATTCATAATCATCTTTTGCCGTTGATCGATGAGGGAGCGACTCATGTCGAAGAGACGATCCGCATGGCACGGCGTGCTGCTGCGGAAGAGGTGCGCCGAATCATCGCAACACCATATGCGACGCATGCGACAGCAGAAGAAGTCCAATTGATCGTAGCAGAGCTGAATGTTCTACTGGCCCAGCGACAGATCCCTGTCCTCGTCTATCCGGGACAACAGACGCGTTTGACACTCGGATTGCGTGATGCGGTCAACCAAGGGCACGTCTTGACGTTAGCGGATACCGCCTATCTGTTAATCGATTGCCCCGACGATCCGCTACCGGTCTATACGGAAGAAATCATGACGGGATTAATCGAAGACGGGTATTTGCCAATCCTTGCGCAACCGGAAGATAACGCAGAACTTCTCGAGCATCCTGAACGTCTGGTCCAGCTAATTGAAAAGGGCGTACGTTGTCAACTGGCGACACACAGTATTCTCGGTCATCACGGAGAAGAAAAGAAGCTATTTTGTCAGCGTGCCGTTCAAAAAGGATGGGTACACTTCATCGCATCCAACGCTAAAAAAGCAACAGACCATCTTCATCTTATGCCGGCGTATCAGCAGATTGAACAGTGGTCTGGAGCGAATGTCGTCGATCGATTAAAATGGAACGCTGAACAAATCTTGGTGTCACCGCCAATTGTCTAATACATGACAGTGAAGCTGACTCAACAGTCATTCTCTACAAAGGTAAGGGTGGCAGAGTGATGAGCTGTCACCTTTACCTCATAACAAAAAGAGTGACGCGTCATACGCCACTCCTACAGGAAAAAGCGTATGTTTGCGCTGTCAGAGACAAACAAGCCCCACTTTCATGCCTGAATAAGGCAGGAAAACTGACTTGAGTCTCGCCTGAGGAAAGGGCGTGAAAAGACGCGTCATTCTTTTTTGTCAGCCTTATTTTTTTAAAAACTTTTCTAATAAATCAAAATCCTGAAAAATATATGATATGATATCATTACTTGGTACTAAAAATATTCAAGCGATTAATCAATATGGGCATGATTACGTTCGAATCTTCGAGGACATCGTCACGTACGCCGCTCAATTCTTTCATTTTTTAGGCATCATCATCATTAGCGTCGTGAACGCTGGAACAATCCGAGGAGGAAGTAATACATGAGTAAAGAAAAAATCGCGCAGCTGCGCAAACATGTCTCGCCTTTTGAAAAGGCAGATATCAAGGCCAGTATTCGACAGATGATCAATACGATCCTGCCGTTTCTCGTCATTTGGTTTTTGGCGTATCAAGCACTTCACGTGTCAGCCTGGCTCGCAGTACCGCTTGCGATGATTGCCGCTGGATTCGTCGTGCGGATGTTCATCATCTTCCATGATTGTACACATGGTTCGTTCTTCAAAAACAAAAAAGCCAATGCGATCGTAGGAACCATTACAGGTGTGCTAACGCTATTTCCGTACGAAAAGTGGAAACGAGAACATGCGATTCATCACGCTTCAAGTGGTAATTTGGACAAGCGAGGCGTCGGTGACATCTGGGTAATGACGATCGAAGAATACATCGCGTCATCGAAATGGACGCGATTGAAATATCGCCTTTACCGAAACCCACTCGTTATGTTCGGGCTAGGTCCGTTGCTCTTGATTTTAGTGACGAGTCGTTTCAACCGGAAGGATGCACGGAAGAAAGAGCGTCTTAACACATATCTCATTAACGGATCACTCGTCGTTTTATACGGTGTCTTGATTTACTGGATTGGCTGGCAAGCATTCTTAATCATCCAAGGGACAACGATGTTTACAGCAGGCGTACTCGGTATCTGGTTATTTTATGTCCAACATACATTCGAAGATTCTTATTTTGAAGATGAAAGCGAATGGGACTACGTCAAGGCTGCGATTGAAGGCAGTTCGTATTACGAACTCCCTAAAGTATTACAGTGGGTGACAGGAAACATCGGTTTCCATCATGTCCATCACTTGAGTCCGCGTGTACCGAACTATCATCTAGAGAAAGCACACGTCTCGACACCACCGCTTCAAAAGGCGACGACGATCGGTTTGTTCTCTAGCTTAAAATCTTTACGCTATAAACTATACGATGCAAAAAATAAGACGTTCGTCACGTTCCAGGACATCAAGCATCTCCTGCGTGAACCGAAACCGTCATCACTTTAAGTCTGTAGCACTTTATCTTTTTTGAGATAAGGTGCTTTTTGCTTTGAAATCACAAGAAGTTGACCGATAAAGAGTAAGGAATGGAAAAATATAGGCACGACAAAATTGAAAATGTTACTCTAAACTAAAGAATAAAGAGAAGAGACACATAGAAAGAAGGACTGGCATGAAAGGAAAAATATACTTCTGGCTTTTGTTTTTAAATGCGATTGCGACAGTAGGGGCACTGGTCTATCTGTCTTTTGAACTGGGCGCTTTGGGCCTTGTCTTAATGGGGCTAACGGTTGTCTGGCTCGCCTGGAAAATATTACGACTCTTTTCCTCGGTGATCCGATTGCAACAAGAAGGCATGGAGGTAACCGAATATCGTTTTCCGGAACTATATCATGATATCGCGTCGTTATCGGAACGTTTGAATTTAAAGACACCACGCATCTATATCGTCGGAGACGACGTATCGCCGATTAGAGGCGTGAGTCTGTTCCGAACGAACGTGTTTTTCTTACCAGAGAAAGCCATGCGGGAGCGAAATGAGTTCGAACGAGTTCGAGAGTTGCTTCGTCTGAAGCATAATGACGAGGAAAAACGCTTGGCATTACTATTAGGCAGTTGGATTCCATTTTTAAGACCGGCTTATTTACGAACGATATCCTTATACCGGGATCGTCAAGCCATGCATCTTGTAGACGATCCAGATAGTGTCATGCAGAGTATTCTAAAAGAAAACGGACGGTATCGATTGATCGATGAAATCGATACCGCTGAATACTTAGCGGAAAAAAAACATATCACGCTAGCAGAAGTCGTCAGTGAGATGGTTCATGCACAGCCGACGACAGATCGCCGATTGGTCGAGTTAGGATGGTTGGCGCGCGAGGCACCGACCGGACAACGGGTCATCCGTTTTTCACTAGTGGCGTCCAGTCTGATCGTATTCGGATTCATCGGTTGGAGCGTCCAGAATGTATCGTTTCCAGCTGACTCTGCGAAAGCGGTCGTCACGTCATCGGATGAGTCAAAGGCGAATGGATTGCAGGAAACGAAGCTGATGGCTGCGATTCAAAAGGGAACGTTGGAAGAAGTACGGGCGGAGCTTCAGGACGGTGACATGAAGGCAGTGGACGCGGATGGCGATACGGCACTGCACTATCTGGGATACCGGAAGTCAAGTAAAGGATTAAAGGAAATCTTTGACGCGTTAATCAAGCAAGGAAGTGATGTGGACGCAATCAATGACTTCGGAGAACGTCCATTCATCACGGCGGTATATAGCAACAACAAGGAATTGGTAGAGCTATACCTCGAACAAGGGGAAAAAATCAATCAGTTGGATGAACAAAAATATACGCCGTTGCATCATGCGGTTGAAGGGGAAGGCGCTCAGACCGTAAAAGTGTTACTTGATCAAGGCGCAGACGTCTCGATCAAGAACAAAGACGGATTGACCCCTCTCATGCTGGCACAGCAATATGAATTAGACGACATCATTCGATTGTTAAAGCAACATACGTCTCAAACGCTATAAAAAAAGTGCTCCTCCCGAAATCGGGAAGGAGCACTTTTTACGAACTTATTTACCTTGAAGAGCTGGATCCACGTTAAGGATACGTCCTTCAATTTTATAGTCGATTGTTTTCTTCGAAATCGCGTAGTCGCGGAATGTTTCCCAGTCAGAGAGACCGAGGTCTTTCACACGTCCTGATTTATACGCATCTTCAAATGGTGTCAAGAAGTCGCTTCCTTTAGCAGTGAAAGCGTTTGTGGCAATCGTGTACGTTTTAGCCGGATCAATCGCTTCTTCTACACCGCCATCTTTCGTAAGCGTCATTTTCGTGACACGTTGTCCCTTCGCTTTTGAACCATCGTACTCAAGTTTCATACCTGATACTTGTAAGAATCCACCATTTTCAAGTGGTGCAAGTCCAACACTGATTTCAAAGAGATCTTTAAGTTGTGAACCGTTCATTGTCACGAGTGCAAGTGTGTTACCGAATGGTAAAGTAGTTAAGATTTCACCAGTTGTAAGTGGACCTGCATCGATCGCGGCACGAATTCCACCACTGTTTTGAACAGCGATGACGGTTTCTGGGTTAATTGATTTCGCTTTTGCAAGCATACCGTCCGTAATTAAGTTTCCGAGAGCTGTTTCACTATTTCGAACGCTCACTGTGTTAGTGCCACCAGTACGTGGGTTTGGAAGGGCAGATACAATATTAACCCCAACTTCTTGGTTTTTGATTGCTGTAATTTTATCCGCGTAAGGTTTGAGAATAGCAGCGGCTCCAGGATCTGCTGCATACGGTTTTACTTCAATCGTCGAACCACTGTATGATTTGACTTTTCCTTTGTAATCAAACGTTACGTTGACATCTCCAAGGAATTCACTATATTGAGAAGCTTGGGCGATGACTGTAGGCTCTTTTTTCTTTGTTTCTTCACTCGCAGGAATCAATACTGGTTTAGTAAGATTCGTATGAGTATGACCACCGATAATGACATCGATACCATCAACGTTTTGTGCAAGCAATGGATCGTTATCAATTTCAGAATTATCATCGTAACCGATATGTGTCAACGCAACGATTTTATTGATACCGCGTGCTTTGAACTTATCAACGGTCGCTTGAGCGCTTTTGATGTAGTTCGAGAACGCAACCGTTCCTGGACTTGAAATACCAACTGTTTCTTCTGTCGTCAAGCCGAAGAAACCAACTTCTTCACCGTTGATTTTTTTGATGACACCTTGGTAGATCCGTCCATCTTCCGGACCAGACGTGATTGTTTTCTTTTGCATCCCGTTGAAGAGCGGATTTTTACTGAAATCAACGTTTGCTGTAATGAATGGGAAGTCAGCGCCAGCAACGAAGGCTTGTAAAGCAGCACCTTGATCTTGGTCACCCAAATCAAATTCATGGTTACCGAACGTCATCATGTCATATTTCATGTAGTTCATGAGTTCGAGATCAGCTTGTCCTTTGAACTCGTTGAAGTAGAGTGATCCTGAGAAGACGTCACCAGCATCAAGAAGAAGAGACGGTGTACCTTCGGCGCGGTAAGCGGCACGACGCTCTTTAATGACAGTCGCACGTTTCGGGGCGTTATCGAGTGCAGCGTGTGTGTCGTTCGTATGGAGCAAGGCAAGGCTGAAATCATCTGTATTGATGTCACGGACGATGATTTTTGCTTTTGTCGTGACCGTCTTGCCTTTATGCGTCAAGCTACCTGTCGCATAGTAAGTACCTGACTCACTCGTATCAACTTTGCTCCATTTGATTTCTTTATCGTAGACTTTGCCGTTAGCGTAAAGAACAGCTAGTTTTTTAGGAAGGACTGGTTTTTGATCGACTGAAATCACTTGTTCCTTAACGGACTCAATGATTTTGATCACATAATTCTCGACGTGAATCTTTACTTCGATTGGGAGCTTTTTCTTACCATATGTGCCATGAACCGTTTGGTAGCGATTGAAGATGTGCTTATTGTATGCACCCCATGAGATTTTTTCTCCCTTGTATGTAGCCGGAAGTTTAACAGGCTCACCCTTCGTGAAAGTGAGAGACTTCAATTTGACCGTCTTGACTTTGACATGTGTTGCAGCAGATACGGTCGTTTGTGCAGCCGGCACGATTGCCGATGTCGTCAATGCGACAGCTACTGCTGCCGCGTAAAGCGGTTTTGATTTGTACATAAATAAAAATCCTCCCTCGAGATGATATGAGGTCAACCAGCGATCGGTAACCTCTTCTTCTACTATAAATGCTTAACGGACAATCGTGTCATGAACCTTTTGTAAAATGCGTAAATTCTTAGGTCCGACGACAATACAACTCTTGCAAGTCGTTTGTTTTCTTCTACCTGAAAGAAGAAAAGATAAATGATTGCGCTTACATTATATCTTGTTCCTCCTTCAAAAGAAACGTAGATTATAATAGATTGTAGGAAATTGTCCTCATTTTGAGAGAATCGCGTAGTAAACATTTTCAAAAAAATGTATAATTTACTATATGAAAAATATGCGATGGGGAGGCGGGAGTACGAATGGATGAAAAGATACGTAGGAGTCTACTCGTAGGTATACTTTGTATAATGGGAATCTTGATTATATGGGGGCTCGCCTCTCCACCGACGACAATTGAATTTCCTAACTTTACACATACCTAATCCTGTGAATGGATCGGCAAGGAGTCCTTGTCGATTTTTTTGTTTCAACGGGAAAGCTACAGTTTGGTGTCGGTTCACGCTATACGTTGACACGCTTTTTACGGATGGCTAGAATTGATTAAGTGTACTTCGTGTATACACAATTGAAAGATAAACGAGGAGGGATGGATAATTAGACATGATATATCATGTCGATCGGAGGAATGTTCGTTTGAGGAATCGCGGACAGAACCCGTTTTTTGTTTGAATTTGATCCAGAATTCATTGAATTACAAATACATGCACCATGAAATCGGAAGGAACTTACACTTATGTTGAAAGAAATGAAAAGTATCATCCGGGAACAGGTTGAAAACTTTCCTTTGATTCGCCGGCTCGCGCGATATGAAATTAAGTCCGCACACGCAGAACAACGCCTTGGCCTCTTATGGGAACTCCTCAATCCGGGTCTCCAAATTTTCATCTACTGGTTCGTCTTTGGTGTCGGTCTTCGGGGAAATGAAAATGTCGATGGAAACATTCCATTCATCGTATGGCTTCTCTGTGGGATCGTCGTTTGGTTCTTTATCAACGATGCTTTATTGCGTGGATCGAACTCGATCAATAGTCGACTTGCGATGGTGACGAAGATGCGTTTCCCGATGAGTGCCATTCCGTCATACGTTATTTTGTCACGGATGTATCAACACTTCGCAATGCTTGTGATCGTATTCATCGTCATCCTCGCAAATGGGATTCCGATTACATGGAAACTACTTCAGTTGCCTTATTACATGATTGCGACATACATTTTCGTCTACGCATTTTCACTTTGTTTTTCAACGCTCATTACGCTCGTCAAAGATATTCAGCTCTTCTTGCAATCGATGATGCGGATGCTTTTTTATATGACACCGATTCTTTGGAATATTGAGCGGTTCCCGGACGCCCTGCACGGTGTCCTTCGCCTGAATCCGGTCTACTATCTCGTCGAGGGATACCGGGCGAGTCTGCTCGGAGGACATTGGGTCTGGCAGGAATGGCCAACTGGACTGTACTTCTGGAGTGTGACGCTCCTCTTGTTCACAGCCGGAACATTCTTGCATATCAAGTTCCGTAAATCATTCACTGAGCTCGTCTAAGGGAAGGAAATCGCCATGTCTATGATTAAACTCGACCATGTCACGAAACGCTTCGACATGGTTACGACTACAAAAGAAAAATTCAAGCTCTTGTTCAAGAATCAAAGCAAGAGCGTTAAAACATTCACTGCACTGCGAGATATCTCGCTTGAAATCGGCTCGGGTGAAGTCGTTGGACTCGTCGGAATCAACGGTTCCGGTAAATCTACACTTTCGAACTTGATTTCAGGAATCATCTATGCAAACGAAGGAGACGTCGCCATTAATGGTGAAGTCGCGATCATCGCTGTCTCACAAGGGTTAAAGAATGTCCTGACGGGGCGTGAGAACATCCGCTTGAAATGTCTCATGCTTGGGATGGATGATGCGGAAATCGAGCGTCGGATGCCAGGCATCATCGATTTCGCGGATATCGGTGACTTTATCGATCAGCCGATCAAGAAGTACTCGAGTGGGATGAAGTCGCGCCTCGGCTTCGCGATTGCGGTCAACGTCGACGCCGACATTCTGATCGTTGACGAAGCCCTATCCGTTGGTGACCAAACCTTCTATAATCGTTGTATCGATAAGATGAACGAGTTCAAGGATGAAGGGAAGACGATCATCTTCGTCAGCCACTCATTGTCACAAATCAAGAGTTTTTGTGAGCGTGTCATTTGGCTCGAATACGGTCAAGTCCGATTGGATGGAACAACGAAAGATGTCTTACCGGAGTACAAAAAGTTTCTTGCGGAGTATAAAAAATGGTCGAAAGAGGAGCAACATCAATTTCGGCGTGACCGTTTAAAAGCACAGGCGGCTAATGCCCGTTCCGGGAAACAAAACACGGATACCGATGAAAACATCAAACATCCGGCATTGATCTTATCTGCGCTAGGTATTCTTGTACTCGCAGCAGGTAGCTTGATGGTCGTTGATGAGACGCCATCTTTGGCGAATTTAAGCGACGCCATCTTAAATTTCTTTTGATTCTCTGGGCCAGGTACCAATCGGTATCTGGCTTTTTATATCATGTAAGTAGGAATTAGTAAAAGGAGTGAAGAATGCTAAAGGGGAGTGGAAAAAGAAGGAATCATCGCAACTCAAGAAATGTAATCAAAAAAGCGGAGTCTTGGACTCCGTTTTCATCAGGTTTGTGAACGATCCATATAGGTTTTGACGCGCGGTGCTTCATACGTTGCAAAACGTTCTAAAAGACGTTCAGCATCTGACTCGACGATCAACATTGCACGGTGTTCGGGAATCAAGAATCCTTGACGTTCCATCGTATCGAATAGGGAAATCAAGGGATCATAGTAGCCATCAATGTTCAGTACACCACATGGCTTTTCATGAAGTCCAAGCTGTGCCCAAGTGAAGACTTCAAAAAATTCTTCCATCGTTCCTGGACCACCCGGGAGAATGATGAATCCATCAGAGAGCTCTGACATTTTGGCTTTTCGCTCATGCATCGAGTGGACGAGATGCAGTTCGGTTAGTCCAGGATGCGCAAGTTCTTTTTCCTGAAGAAAGTGGGGAAGAACACCGATTGCTTGACCTTTAGCAGCGAGCGTAGCATCTGCGACTGCGCCCATCGTTCCAACGCGTGACCCTCCATATACAAGTCCGATGCCGCGCGCGGCGAGCGCTTGACCGAGTTTTCCTGCCGCCTCTCGAAAGAGTGAATCGGCACCATCTTTGGAACCACAAAATACAGCAAGTCTATTCATGAAAGAACCTCCTTCGTTGTTTCCACCATAGCATATTCGACGATGGGAAGGCAGAATGGAAAGGAGATCGATATGCGACCACGTACAATTGTTTGGCTCGTCCTAATCATCGCAGCAATCAATTTAGGACTTGGGATATGGATGCCCGATACATCGACTCGGACGACGATTAGTTCGATACTACTAGGCGTGATTGTAGTACTCGGTATCTTTTACGTCATTGCGTTACGACAATCATCTAAATAAAAATGCTCGCTCAACTCATATGAGTCGAACGAGCATTTTTATTTAGATTTGAAAAAATAAAGCGATGGAATATTCAAAAGAATCTATTTTCATACACAAATTCAACACTTTGATGGATAGTTTGTAAAAAAAGGACAGTATTCAGGACATATGATACGTGTCAAAAGTAATGGTTATAATGAATAATGTGTAAAATAACATAAATATTCGTATTCGAATATTTGGAGGGGGTCTAAGGATATATGATGTTGTTACAAAGCCAGACGAAAAAAATTAGGAGGTTATTTATATGAACTTGAAAAAGAAACTAGGTTTAGCAATTGCTGCTTTATCATTGACTGCTACTTTCGGTGTAAGTGCTGCAAATCAAATTGGACATAAAGACGTAGCAATCGAACGAATTCCACTTGAGTACTCAGTCAAACGTGATGTAGCAATCGAACGTATCCCACTTGAATATTCGGTCAAACGTGATGTAGCAATCGAACGTATCCCACTTGAATATTCGGTCAAACGTGATGTAGCAATCGAACGAATCCCACTTGAGTATTCGGTCAAACGTGACGTAGCGATCGAGCGTATCCCACTTGAATATTCGGTCAAACGTGACGTAGCAATCGAGCGTATCCCACTTGAATACTCAGTCAAACGTGACGTAGCGATCGAGCGTATCCCACTTGAGTACTCAGTCAAACGTGACGTAGCGATCGAACGAATTCCACTTGAATATTCTACAACACGAGCATAATTAACTATTTTGACTAACAATATTTTTTAAAAAATCACTTCGAATAGAAGAAATGATTTTTTTATACTGATTCATGTTGAGTAGTTCGAACAAAAAATACGCTTTGTCATACGCACCAATAATTTGTTCTTTAGTCGCGCCCAACTTCTCAAGACAATCTCCCTTTTGAGCGTATAACTGTCCTAATACCGACATGTCTTTAAAATTAAGGCTTTCTTCAATTGCTTCATCAATCAATTGCAGAGCTTGTTCATATTTAGAGAAATCTAATAAGATTTTAGAAAAATTATAGGTGATTCTAATTTTTTCTGTTACTAAATCATCGCTATCAAAATTTAATTTGAGGATTTCCTCATAAACATTAATGCTATGCTGATAACTTTTATTTTCAGAGTATAGATTCGCGATAGCTGACTTAATACGAATCAGCATACTGGGTGAATAATGAGAAGTTAGATAATCTGCTGATAAATTTTGAAGCTCAACGATACAGGTTCGATAATCAATTTTTTGAAGCCGATACGAACAAAGGTAATAGTAGTATTTGTACAGTAGTACAAACTCAAAAGAAGAATCATGTTGCTCTAAAATCTTTTGACTCTCTTTATAGATCGACTCAAAGTCTTGATTTCTAAAACGATGTAGTAAGTCTTCATCGATCGTCTTTAATGAATCTTGTTGACGATTGGGATCTAGAAACGCAGAAATCGGAACTTGTAACCTTCGGGATAGCGCATATAACAATTCGATTGTTGGGGAATGTGTGCCACTCTCAATCTTACTGATTTCTGCTTGACTGCAGATACCGTTTGCTAAATCCTTTTGCGTTAGATTATGTTTTTTTCGCAGACGACGTAACGCTAAACCGATTTGCGGTGACGTGAAATGATCCATTGGATCCTCGTCCTTTCATGAAAATTGAACTGTTACTCAGTATCCATTTCTATTATAGAAGTGATTGCAGAGGGATACCATAGATTTACTTGATTTCATATCAATGTTTCATCGCCCGCCGTATTTGATTCAGAAAGGGGTACACCCATGACACTCATCTTAAAAGAAACGCGACGTAACATGACTTCTTGCGCTTGGTGTCTCAATGCTGCTACCGTCTCAGTCGCCCCCTTAGCTCATCGGGAAATGAATCAAGCCATTGCTAAGCCTAAGAAAGATAGAAACAAGACTGCTTGAATCATTCTAAGGACTTCATTCGTATTTGGGATGAAGTCCTTTTTGCATGATTTTCATCGGAAAGGAGTAATTACATGATAGGAATTACGATCGTATCAGAACAGGATGGTTGGTTACAACGCTCACGTCCCTCTTCAGCGATGAGACACTTTTGTGAAACCCATCGTTTTTCTTTAGATGTTTTTGATTACGACATGCATACGTTTGAGGATTTACTGGATTATATGGATTTTCAAGAATATGAACATTATCTCTTTATTCTACAAGGTGAAGGAGAACGGACATTACGACTGGTTGCTTATTTGCAGCAGCAGATGCTTCATGTTCAGTTTCATTTAATTCGAGCGGAAGGTGGTATCGTATTTGGACAACCCGATTTTCTAAATGGTTTAGAACTACCTCTCATATTTGAGGATGAAAAGTTAGTGCTTCCCATCGTTCAAAACGAGTTATTGTCTTTAATGACTGGCGTTCATCGATACGTTTCACTATTCCAACCACAACCGCTGCGGCATGTCTATATCGAAGATAGCTCATTGTTGAATCGTATTCCGGCATCTTTTTTCACATCGATGACAGTGAATAGTATCGTGTATTTCGATCATCCGATGCGTCACGATCTACCAATCATTGAATTAATGAGTCGGACGCCAGTCCTTCTTGCTTTCGTTGATACCCTGTCCCCTCCGCTTGAAACACGACTTGATGTTTTATCTCGGGCAGAACTCGCTCATCAATTAAAGCGCTGGAAGGATACCGGGTGGATTCAAAACGAACGATTCGCCGGTATATTGGATTATGCGACACAAGCTGGATCGAACAGTTCACACCGTCTTTTTTTCTTTGAAGATGGTATCTATGCGGATCGTCAGAAAACCGATCGGTTGAGTTCGGACATTTCTCTAATGGTTGAGCAAAGAGCAGGGCAGTTAGAGGCAATGGCCACACAAAAGGAACTCGAGTTATTTCCGTTACTCTATCAACTCGCAGGATCATTTTCAGGTGAAAGTCGATTTGTTACACCCTATTCAGATTTAGAATTACCACGAACGATTGGACGTATCGGTCCACTGACGTTGATTGGTATTCAAAACGAAGAGGGGTATTTTGCTTTCGATTTAACATCGATGCAACTATTCGAAACGAACGAAGCATTTTTGTGGATTCTTGAAGCTGATCAAAAAGAACAATTTGATGTATTACCAGAACGACTTGGAGCAGACTATGCAGAAGCGATTCGATACTATAAGGAGTTGATGTATCATGAGTGACGTATTATTTGGTCCATTTTTAAGAAAGGGAAGCTATTCACGTGTTGAAGTACTCGATCACGTTTATGCGGATGAACGTTTTGGGCAACTGTATCAAGAAGCGAAGCAAGTCACAGAAATTGATGAATTGACGTTTTATCGACGCTATCTACAAAAAGAAGAGAAGATTTTGTTTTATGGCACGTTCGATCCAAAACTCTTTAATCTCTTATCTGATGAAGGATACGATTTATATTTGATCGAGTCAGAAATGATTCGGACACATCAAATCGATACACCGTACCGTCATAAAGTATATGGCTGGAGCCATGATGTGACAGACGTCGTAGGTCCTGAATTCTTTGATCGGATTGTTCTTCCTGGTACGACCATCATGCACTACAACCGTGGGGAACTGCTATTATTCTTTCGGAACATACGTCAACTTTTAGGTGTACATGGAAAACTTCTCGTTTCGTTGCACGATATTCCTTATCTAAGAGAATCAGAGCAGTCCATTTCAACTCGACGGATTAATGATACTTTAATGTTCTTTGGTCATCATGTAGATGGCGAACGACTCTTATTTAATGCGTATTTAAAATCAGGTAGCGAAGAAAAAGTAAGCTATGCAATCGATTACTTATACAAACCTGAAACCTTATTTGAATTCGCTAAACTCTCTCGTTATGAAGGGCAATCAATATATGAAGGAAAAACAATCGTCGTTCTTGAATTCAATAAACAATAAGCTTTTGATAGAATAGAAGGAGAATAATTTTAAAATATATCTCCTAGTTTAGTTTGAATAGGTCTAAAGGCAGGGTATTGAAATACAGAAGTTTTGTATTACGATTCAAAGTACATCATGAGAAAGAGGAGCCGGACCATCATGGAAAATCAGAACGAAAATACCTTTCAAAAAAGCTGTCTATCGTTCATTGAGACTTTGTTTCCAGACGAATCCTTTCACTTCTTAGAAGAATCGAGAGCAATGGATGCTTTCGGACATCACGGTATTCAATTGTTTTTTTCTTCAGAACTTCGAACGTTAAAATTTAGTCTTCTCAAACAGACACATCAACGATATGATCGCGTGTTCGTTTCAGAGAAGACGGTACAAAACACTTTTTTTCGAAGGCTGTTGGAGGCAACATATGAAGAAAATCAATTGTACATCGATCATGTCGTAAAAACGGACTAAAAAAGAGAGAAGGTATGGGAGCGATTACGTCCCATGCCTTTTCTCTTTTTAAGCTTCGATCGATGCTGATCCGCGTTTTAACGCATGATCAATCGAAGTCGCCATCTCTTCTCGAACTGTAGTTGAGATCAGTCTACCATCGAAATAAATTTCTTTAGATAAACTCAAATGAACGAGTAAATCCTCTAAAACGAGCTTTAAATCAAGAGGTTTCGTCGGTTCGAGCGCTTGTTGTATGAATTCATTCAGAGATGGGTGCTGAACATGCTTTGGATCAATCAAATCAATGATTGTTGTATTTAAAGCAAGTGCTAAGCGTTCGAGGGATTGGGGAGTTGGCATCCGTTGTCCGCGTTCATATGCGGAAATCGTCGTCGCAGTTTCACCACATTTTTCGGCTAGATGCTTTTGGGTGTACTTGTGCTGTTTTCGTAGTTGCATGATTTTTTTTCCAAGTGCGCGATTCATAGCGCTTCACTCCTATTCCTCAGGTCATCGTGTATAGTACTAATTAACCACTTATCGTACGGGAGAAACCTTTGAAATGTAAAAAACGTTTGAATAAGGAAATAAAAAGATAGTTAAATACTAAAACTGGCTTTTAAAGCGATAGTTATACTGATGTAAACCACATGCTATTCTAAGGTGTATGTGAAAAAAGGAGTGTCTTCATGAAAAAAATTACATGGTCCGGCTATGTTGTCCTCGCCGTTCTCTTAGTCCTCTTTATCTCAAGTTCGATGCCGTACCAGGCACAATCCATCAAACCAGGGTTATCGCGCTTCATTCCGTTAGGATTCGTCGATCATCTACGCTTCATCTCCTTTTCCTATCATGGAGAAGTCAGTGTCGCTGCCCTTGGACGGAGTGGCTTCATTGAATTTTTCATTCGAAAAGCCGCGCACGTCTCAACGTTTCTTGTGTTAGGTGTGGGATTGATTGATTTGACGCGTCGTCGCCTAACGACAGGACTGGCCGTCTTGTTTGCCTATTCGTTAGCAATCACGGTAGCGGTCTTTGATGAGTTTCATCAGATTTTGACAGGGGACCGGACAGGACTCATTCAAGATGCCTTACTCGATGGAACGGGTGCCTTGATTGGAATCGGATGTTATCTACTCGTCTATAGGAAAAAAGTACGACGCCAAGCAGGAAGTCTTTCCTTCCGGCACGAAAAGAACAGGCATCACTTTTAACGAAGGAGACTGCCTTATGAAGACTTCCCATTTATTGATGACGAGCGTTGGTCGTCGGACGAAGCTGGTCGAGTATTTTGTCCGTGAGATGTCATACGGTCATGTCAGTACCGCGGACTGTAGTCCACTCGCACCGGGTCTCTATATGACGGAACGCCATCATCTCGTACCACGGATCGATGCACCGGATTATATCGATCACTTACTGGAATTGTGTCAGCGAGAACAGGTGACAGCATTATTGTCATTGATTGATCCTGAACTGGAGTTACTTGCAGCGGCGACGGAACAGTTTGAAGCCATCGGTGTCACGGTCCTCGTCTCACCGATGGATGCCTGTCGTCTCTGTTTCGACAAGTACGCGATGTATACGTATTGTGTCGCGGAAGGGATCGCGCATGCGCGGACATACGTGACGCTCGAAGCATTCCGGAGCGCACTTGCGCAAGGGGAGGTCCAGTTCCCGGTCTTCGTCAAACCACGCAATGGGAGTGCCAGTCTCCATGTCCAGGCGGTTTCTTCACTTGAGGTCGTCGAAGGATTATTCGCTACCTATCCAGATTTATTGATTCAAGAATACTTAAGAGGACAAGAGCTCGGTGTCGATGTCTATGTCGACTGGCTGACGCATGAAGTGACCGATATCTTCATCAAGGAGAAACTCATCATGCGTGCAGGAGAAACTGACAAGAGTCGTTCCGTTAAACGCGATGATGTCTTTGAACTGGTCGAGCACGTCTTAGATGGAACCGGTCTTATCGGTCCGCTTGATTTTGACCTGTTCGATGTGGACGGAACGCTCTACCTATCAGAGATCAATCCGCGATTCGGTGGGGGGTACCCGCATGCGTATGAATGTGGCGTCAATTTTCCGAAAGCGATTCAAAACAATCTCCACGGGCAACGTAATCCCCGACGCATCGGAGCGTATGTGGAAGACATCTATTTATTGAAGCACGATACGGTGACGCTGCTGCCTGCCTCGCTGCTTGAACAAATCAAAAAACCATAGGCACGAAAAAGGAGTGATCCGGTCGAGACCGGGTCACTCCTTTTAGGTAGAGGAGGCTGATCAGGAAAGAGAGACGCGTGCACGCTTGAGGCATTGCACGGCGGAGGTCCAGCTACCGAAGAGAGCATTGATCGTTGAGGTGCTCGGAACCGAGCGACCTTCTGCCCATTTCCGGTAATGAATGATGCTGAGCGAAGGTAACTCTTCTTGTGCCTGCAGTAGTGCTTCAAGGACATCTTCTTCGACCCATTTCCGGCGAGGCGGGGCGATGTCGAGGCAAGCGAGGGCATCTGCCCATGAACCGTATTTACGGGCAATCGTCGCGACTGTCGGATGTCCGTTTTCTTGTGCCCAAATCGCATACGTCTGTGTCGTCAGACGTGGAAGGACATCTGAAGCTTCGAGCAGTGCCGTGATAATACGTTCTTCTGTCATCGAGATAGAACGTGTCATTTCAATGTGTGCTTCTTCGAGTGCACGTGACCAAGAACCGAAGCGTAAGTTGATTAATGTCAAGGAGGGGCCATGTTTCGCCTTTGCCCACTCCCGGTAGCTGTTGCTATGGAAAGGATGAAGACGCGTTGACGCTTCCTTGATGAAAGCAAGGATTTCTTCGTCTGAGAAATAAGGACGGATCGATGAGAGACCAGCGGCTTGGAGTGCTTCACGCCAAGAGCCAAATACATTGATGATCGTCGTGATCGATGGAATGTCTTTTCCGACCGACCAGCGCGCATACGTCTTTGCGTCGAGAGCGGGATATTCGATACTAGCTTCGATTAGGCTATCGATGACTTGTTGTTCTGTCCATTTCTTCATGATGTCATACCCCTTTCATGTAGGTGCTCTAGGTGTGGGTACTGTCGTGAGGTGGAAGTCGACGAAGCGACGTATAAGCGAGAAGGCTGAGCCAAATGAAATAAAATCCACTCGGTCTAACGAGAATGCTTTCCGTGAATTGAAGTAGTCCGAGCCAGCTTGCAAGCAACAGTGCGAGAAACGCGAGATCCGTTGTCTGAATCCGAAACAGTCGATAGAACAGATACAGAAAGACTGCACCGTACAGCAAACAACCGATGAGTCCAAATTCATAGAGATAAGTGATCGGTGTACTGTGGAACGTATAGAGAACTTGTTCGTTCAGTTGTTCCTCCAGTCCGCGTGGGGCACTCCCGATCCCGTGCCCGAACCAAAGCGAATCAGCGGAAGCGCGCCATCCGGCTTGCCAAAGCGTCAATCGTCCGTTGAGACTGAGCAAACGGGGAAGCAGTCCTTGAAACGTAAAGACGGCTAGGAGGATCAAGCTGCCCGTTACGTAACACGCTGTCACCTGCACCCGCTGTCTCGTTCCCGGAACCATTCGAATACTCGTCAGCAGAGCAAGGAGGAGAAAAGAATAGATTCCTGTCTGCGAACCGCTTCTGAGTAATGCGATGATGATGAGAAGGAGGAGGACGACGTGCAGAAAGCTTTGCCGACGCGGGAACTGTTTGAGCAAGTAGAACCAAGCAAACAGTCCGCCTGGAACAAGCCATGCTGCAAGCGTATTCGGATTGTTCATCAGACCAGCGAGGCGAAGGAATGAACCTTGTTCCCCGACGTACAGTTGAGGAAATGACAAAGGACCGATCCGAAGCCATTGCAGGTTTTCGACCGGAACATACTCTGAACCAAATGAGACGATGAGGGCATAGGAAGCGAGAAAGACGGCTTGTCCATAAAGAAAGTGACACAACAGCCGTTGCCATTGTTCGATTGATGTACGCGAGAGAGAAGAGACGATGCCAACGAACAGCCAAGTCGAGATGAGGTAAAGCGAAGCAAGAATACGATCCGTATTCGTGTTAAAGAAGAAAAAAACGATATGAAATGTCAGATAAATCAGAAAAATTAGTGCGATTTGATGTCCTCTCGCCCGATTGGCGCGATAGAACGGTCGTAAGATGAGCCAACAGACGCTGAACAGAACGATGTAGACCGGAAGCAACCAAAGAGACCACTGTTTCGGCAACACTTCGTCCGTGAAGGATAAGGGACGAATCCAAGCATCGAGCATGATCCAAGCGACTAGGATGGATAAGGCAAACGATGTGGGTATATTGGCTGATTTTAACATGATTTCTAAAGACTATCCACCCTTCATATAGGACTTATTACCGATTTGAACACTTTTTAATCATCAAATTGGTATTTACCCTTATCTTTCAAAATATCATGCAGATAAATGAAAAAAGATTAAGAAAAACGTGATCATTTTTTCGTGAATCGCGTTTTTTTCGTGACATGAATTCATACGGTGAACTAGTGTTGCGCAAGCGAGATAGCTACCGAAAAAAATATAATCATTTCCACCAAGCTCTAATTGTTTTGGGATTCGATTGGAAATAAGGTGTAGATATAACCAATGTCCATCCATTCGGTCAAGTCAGAAAGAGGTGAACAACAGTGAGCTCGATGCATCAAAGAAAAACCTTCGGAGATCATTTGACGACGCTCCGACGCGGCTGGTGGCTACTCGCACTCTTCATGATTCTCTTCGCGGGTGCTGGATATGCACTCAGCATGTATGTCATTCCAAAGACATACGAGGCGACGGCCTACATCCTCGTCGTTCCTCAAGCGAACGCTGAGGCGACATCGACGCCGACACTCGTCAGTACCTATCAAGATATCTTACGAAGCCCAGAGGTCGTCGATCAGGTCGCCCAAAAGATGAACGTCACCGACAAGCGGTTATTCGATTTGACGGATCGTCTGACGGTCTCGAGCAATCTCGATTCGCAAGTCATCGCCTTATCCGTCACGGATCGTTCGGCGGAGCAGGCAGCGATTCAAGCGAACACGATGACGGAAGTCTTCCAGGACTATCTCCCGCAACTGATTAACACGAGTAAGACGGAAGTGTTCTCGAGTGCACGGATTCCAACGAACCCCGTATCACCGAACATTCTGATGAATACAGGGATCGGTGGCGTTCTTGGTCTGATGCTCGGACTCCTGATCGTCTATTCTCGCTCGTTAAGCAAAAAGGAAGCGACACGTGAATCCACTGATAGTTATCCGAAAGCAATTCCCCGCACCCATTCATGAGAGAGGAGAGGAGACACCGTCATGCAGCATTCCCCGCTCACCCCGTACCGTCGGCAGTTGAAGATCGGACTCCTTCGCCTGATCGACGCCGGAATCATCGCACTTGCGACTGTCGTTACGTTCTACTTCTTTAATCCGCTCCATCTCACCGTCAACTTCGAGTTGCAGGATGCACTCGAAATCGCTCTCATCCAGTGGGTCGCCCTCACGTTCGTCGCACACTGGATGCGCTTCTATCAAATCATCTGGCGTTACGCAAGCCTTCGTGATCTCGCCGTTCTCCTCGTTGTCGTCCTCGCCAGTAGCTTCGTCTTACTTGGTCTTGAATACGCATTGTTCGACTTCGCGGTCGAACGAGCGATCTTCCTGCAGACCGGACTCGTTTTAAACGGTATCTTATTCGTCCGGTTGTTGATTCGCGGACGTAGCTTAAGACTCGTTCCTGACAATAAGACGCTCGGCAAACGAACGCTGATCATCGGTGCCGGTGCCTCCGGTCAGATGATCACAAAAGAACTGAAACAAAAGAAATCGCATATCTTAAACGTCGTTGGATTACTGGATGATTCGCTCGAACTACGCGGGATGCGGATTCACGGTGTTCCCGTCATCGGAGCAATCGACCAACTCGAATGCATCATCGAGGAACAAAAGATTGAAGCAGTCGTTCTCGCGATCCCATCGTTACCGTATCCGCAGCGGGTTGAATTGCTGAACCGGATTAAACAAACCCAAGTCGAAGCGCATACGTTACCGATGCTCGTCGAACTGGCGTCCGGAAAGGTCTCGATCAAACAAATTCGTGAAGTCTCGATCGCTGACTTACTCGGTCGCGAACCGGTCGAACTCGATATTACGGAAATCGAACGAAGCGTTCATAGCGCGACCGTCCTCGTCACCGGTGCTGGTGGTTCGATCGGTTCCGAAATTTGCAGGCAACTGATTCGCTTCCGTCCTGAACGGCTCATCCTTCTCGGACACGGCGAAAACAGCATCTACCTGATCCGCCGGGAGCTCGAGTGTCTCAGCCGGGACATCCAGTTCGAATCTGTCATCGCCGATGTGCAGGACAGTGACCGGATGCTTGAAGTCATGCGACGGTTCGAACCGGATCTCGTCTATCATGCGGCAGCCCATAAGCACGTGCCACTGATGGAAGATAATCCGAGCGAAGCCGTCAAGAACAACATCTATGGAACACGCAACGTCGCTCGAGCGGCGGAAGCGGCTGGTGTCAAACGCTTCGTCATGATTTCGACCGATAAGGCCGTCAATCCGACGAGTGTGATGGGGGCGACGAAACGAATCGCCGAGATGGTCATCCAGCAGATGGCGCGTAACAGCGAGACGACGTTCGCCGTCGTCCGGTTCGGCAACGTCCTCGGGAGCCGCGGTTCCGTTATTCCACTCTTCAAAGAACAAATCGCGAAAGGCGGACCGATCACGATCACCGATCCCCGGATGACGCGCTACTTCATGACGATCCCGGAAGCGAGTCGTCTCGTCATTCAAGCGAGTGTCCTCGCAAAAGGTGGCGAAGTGTTCGTCCTCGATATGGGTGAACCGGTCCACATCACGACACTGGCGAAGAACTTAATTCACTTGAGTGGATTCACGGAAGAGCAGATCCCAATCGTCTACAGCGGCATTCGAAAAGGCGAGAAACTCTACGAGGAACTGCTCGCTCGTGATGAAGTGCATGACGAACTCGTCTTCGACAAGATTCTTGTCGGTAAGACACGACCTTTTGGATCCGTCGACCCGTACTTGCGTGAGATTGCCCAAGCGCTCGGTCAGGACGAGGTACTCCGCCAGTATTTGTTAGACGTCACGAACGAAACCGATGCCGACCCGGTCGCACCGACGATGCGGATCGCACGCAAATAGAGAGGAGGGGAAACGATGAAAACGGCCCGGCTGTCCCGCTTCAATCTCATCTTCATTGCCGATACGGCGTATTCGCTTCATCAATGGATGATTTTGACGCTCCTGATCAAATGGAGTACACCGCTCAACATCGGTTATTTCAACTACGCCCTTGCCATCACCGCACCGATCGTCATGTTCTGTTGGCTGAACGCCAGTACGATCCTGACGGCAGAACGGGCTGGATTGACGAACTTCTGGCTCTTCATCAAGACTCGTTTTTCACTCCTCTCGGCAGGTGTGTTCGTCCTCCTTGGGGTCTATTATTTCTTCGGTGAAGCGGACATTTTACTACTGACACTGCTTGTCTACCTGAATAAGTACATGGAGTCGTTCGCCGATCTCGCTTATGGTTTCTTGCAAGGACACACTGCCTTCAAGGAAGTCGCCGTCTCGAAGATCTTCCGGAGTCTCTTGAACGTCTCGGGCGCAGCACTCGTCCTCTTTACGACCCATTCAATCCACGGATTCGTACTCGCCTTGATCGCTGGAAACTTGATCATGCTACTCGCATACGATTTACCGACAATTCGCCGCATTGGTCGCGGCTTTGACAATCAAGCGCTTGACTTACGGTACCGGTCAGGCAAGGAGCTGTTCCTTAAAGCGATGCCACTCGGCTTCGTCGCTCTTCTGATCGCCTTGAACGCAAACATTCCACGATTGTTCGTCGGTCACGCAATCGGAACGGAAGAGCTCGGTTACTACGCTAGCATCGCCTATCTACTCGTACTTGGCAGTCTGTTCATCCACTCCTTGATCGCCGTCTTACTACCGAACTTCTCGTCTGAGACGGGTGAACGTCAAAGTTTACCGGAACTGCGCAAGCTGACCCGCTCGATGTTACTGATGACGAACGTCGTCGGCATCCTGTTGATTGTCGGAGCGATCTTCTTCGGCAAGTGGGGATTGACGATTTTCTATAACGCGTCGTTCGTTCAATACCATCTGATTTTCGTCTTGATGATGGTCGCCTCACTCTTTTTCTACAACTCGACCGTCATTCAGGCACTCTTGACCGGCTTCCAGCAATTTCGGATCCAGACGATCTCGATCTTCGGTAGTGTCGTCGTCAACCTGATCGCCTGCAGCCTGTTGATTCCGCTGTACGGTCTGTACGGTGCGACGATCGCTTACACCCTCTGCGCCGTTACTCAGATCGTCCTATTGTTACCAGCACTGTATCGATCCTTGTATCCACGGGACGTCACGCTCGTCGTCGAACAAAGCAGCTAAGGAGGGAAGAAGATGCGACCAATCCTACTACTCATCGTCATCGAAGCGCTCGTTTGTCAATTCGCCCGGTCGCTCTTCCCGGACACCTACGTGACCGCCTTGCTGCTCATCAACTCGGTGTTGTTTCTCTATTATCTACTCCGTCAGGCAGAGACGACGCCACTCTTTCTCGTCTTCATCACCGCTTTCTTCGTCCGGCTGGTCCTGATGTTCATCGATCTCGAGCTGTTCCGTTTACCGCCACACAGTGGGGACGATACGGAAGCTTTTCATCTCGAAGGTGTCCAAATCTTCACCGATCCGTCGACCTTTAATGATGTCGTTCGTGGCACCTATTCCAAGTTTCTCGGAATCTTCTACCTGATGTTCGGTCCTGAACGAATCCTCGCTCAGTTCTTGAACGTTATCCTCGGTGTTGTCGCTGTCGTCATCCTAGCGAAGACGCTACAACGGTTACGCTTACCGGAACGATACGTGTTCGCAGCTACACTGATCTTCGCCTTTTTCCCACAAGGATTGTTGCTATCACCGATTCTCTTGCGTGACCAGATCGTCGCTCTGGGCATCGTCTACACACTTTACTACATGGTGCGCTGGACGGAAGAGAAGTCCGGATGGTATATGACGCTCGCGTATCTCGGCTACTTCGTTAGTACAATGTTCCACTCCGGACTTGCTGTCGGAATCATCATCTTACTCGTCTATTTCTCGTTTTATAGCCATGAGACACGACGAATGGATTTTGAACCGACGAAGGTGCGGCGACTAATCTTTCAAGTACTGATCGTCGGCTTCATCGTTTACAGCTTCCAGGATGTCTTGTTTGCAAAGTTCACCCACGTCTCAGAAAACGGTCAGTTGTTCAGCGGGATGAGTTACGACCGTGGCGGCTCCGCTTATCTGAACGGATTGACGGTGACAGGTCCAGCTGACATGATTCTCTACTCGCCGATTCGAACGATTTACTTCCTGTTCTCACCGTTCCCATGGCAATGGTCGAGCGTCATGAACATTCTGATTTTTTTCCTTGACGCCGTCTTCTACTTCATCGCCTGTTTTGCGATCGTCCGGTCCTTTAAACTGATCCGTCAGCATCCGTTCGGCAGCGTCCTCTTCTTCTTTTTCCTTCTCTTTGCACTTAACGCCGTCATCTTCGGTCTTGGAACCGGCAATGTCGGAACGGCCATCCGACACCGGTATAAGTTGTTCCCGATGTTACTCATCGTCTACACATCCGTTCACTACATGCGCTGGCAAGCGCGCCACTACTTCGAGGAGGTCGAACACCGTGCCGAATAAAACGATCTTAATTACAGGTATCGCAGGCTTCATTGGATTTCACGCCGCACGTCGTTTCATCCGGGAGGGTTACCGGGTCATCGGACTCGATGAAGTGAACGACTATTACGACCCAACGTTAAAAGAAGCCCGGCTCACTGAACTTGGAACGGACTACACGTTTTACCGGGTCTCACTCGAAGAGACAGCAGCCGTCGCGCGGATCTTCGAACAGGAATCGATCGATCTCGTTCTCCATCTGGCAGCACAAGCAGGGGTACGGTATAGCATCGATCGACCGGACGTCTACATGACGTCAAACATCGTCGGCTTTCTCTCGATTCTTGAGGCGTGTCGGCATTATCCAGTCGAGCAACTGATTTACGCTTCCTCAAGTTCCGTCTACGGATCGAATACGAAGATGCCGTTTGCGACGACGGATGCCGTCGATCATCCGCTAAGTCTTTACGCCGCTTCAAAGAAAGCGAATGAACTGATGGCACATACCTACAGCAGCCTTTACGGCATCAAGACGACAGGCCTTCGCTTCTTCAGCGTCTACGGTCCTTGGGGACGCCCGGATATGGCACTGTTCAAGTTCACGGAAGCAATCGCGAAAGGCGAACCAATCGACCTCTACAACTACGGTGAGATGGGGCGGGACTTCACTTACGTCGACGACATCATCGAAAGCATCTACCGCCTGTTCCAGACTGAACCGGAAGTCGATGAATCGTTCGATGCCTCAAATCCCTTACCGGACCGCAGCAACGTTCCGTATCGTGTCTATAACATCGGCAGTCACAGCCCGATTCGTCTCAATGAATTCGTTGCTTTGATTGAGCGGCGTCTTGGCAAGACGGCAATCCAAAACGGGATGCCGCTTCAACCAGGCGATGTTCCAGAAAGCTTTGCTGACGTCTCATCACTGTTCGAGACGATCGGCTACCGTCCACAGACGACGGTCGAAGCGGGCGTCAATGCATTCATCGACTGGTACGAGAGTCACTACTTGCTGAAGGAGGAAATTCAAGATGGCGCTTAAAGAGGAATTCTACTATCGGTCCCCAATCTTCATCCAAAATTGGCTGACCTCCTTATACGGTCGAAAGTTAATGCAAGAACGATACGGTCCCCTCTATGAACAGAAGATGAAGGAACTCCGGAAAAAAGATCGGACGCAAGATTATAAAGCGGAACAACTCGATCGCTTGAATGCCTTTCTCATTTTTGTTGCAACGCATACGCCATACTACGCGCAACTCTTTCACGAACATGATATCCAATTACCGTTCACGTCACTCGAGCAACTGAAGACAATTCCAATCCTTGAAAAAGAAACACTTCGTCAAAACAATGACGCCTTCATGTCCCGCGTCGATGCGCCGGTTCGAGGGCGGACGGGGGGGACGAGCGGGAAGTCACTTCAAGTGGCGTTCATGCGCGAGGATGTCCAGGAACGGATGGCACATCTCGATTACTTCAAAGAACGTCATGGTTTCCACGCCGGAATGCGCCGAGCGAGTTTCACCGGACGGACGCTGACAGCTGTCGATCAAAAGAAACCAATCTTCTGGCGGATGAACCGACCACTCAATCAGTTGCTCGTCTCGATCTTTCACATGAAGGAAGAGAATTTCCCGGCCTACATCGAGGAGCTGAATCGATTCCAGCCGCAAGCACTTGACGGCACACCGACAGCGATGGTCGAAATCGCCCGCTATATGCTGAAGCATCATATAAAGTTGGATATCCCGCTGATCGCCATCTTCCCGACATCGGAAACGGTGACGGAGGAGATGCGCTCGGTTCTCGAGGAAGCCTTCAACGCACCGGTCTTCGATCAATATGGTTCTTCAGAAGGCGCACCAATCATCTCAGAATGCAGTCATCGAAAACTTCATCTCCATCATGAGACGGGCATCATCGAACCATATGGAGAGGACGGAGAAGTCGTCGTCACGTGTTTTACGACACGCGGCACACCACTGATTCGTTACCGGATCGGTGACCGGATGACACTCAGTGACGAGACCTGTAGCTGTGGCTTAAACGGACCGGTCATCGCTTCGATCGATGGACGGGGAACGAGTTATATCGTCAGCGAAAAGCGGGGCAAGGTGTTCGAAGGGGATATCACGACGATTGCCCGAGAACTTCCGAACTCCGTCTTGCGACTCCAAGTCGAGCAGCACGCGCTCAATCACGTGACACTTCGGTATATTCCAGATGCGAAACGTTTCCATCCAAAACACGAGCAGATTCTCTTGAACGAGATGCGCAAGTTGCTCGGATCCGACATGAAAATCGTTCTTGAGCCTGTCGAACAAGTCAAACAGGAACCGAACGGAAAAACGTTGATCGTCAAACAGTCGATGAAATAGGAGGAACCCACCATGAACAAGGCAGTCAAACACATCGTAGATACGACAGCAGCCCAAACTGGTTCACTTCCCATTGCCAACCGTTCGATTGCCGTCGTTGGACTCGGATACGTCGGTCTTCCCGTCGCTGTCGCCTTCGGCGAAAAAACAGCCGTTGTCGGCTTTGACATCAAGGAACAACGCGTTCAAGAACTGCAAGAAGGGATCGACGCGACACTCGAACTGAGTCCGTTCACGTTGAAGAACGCAACCGTCGACTACGTCTCGGATCCATCAGCACTGCAAGCGAGTGACTTCATCATCATAGCCGTTCCGACACCAATCAATGCGCAGAATCAACCGGATTTAACGCCACTCTTACGGGCCTCACACCTCGTTGGTCGCCAGCTCAATAAAGGCGATATCGTCGTCTATGAGTCGACGGTCTACCCAGGAGCGACGGAAGAAGATTGTATCCCGGTCCTTGAAGAAGCATCCGGCTTACGCGCTGGTGTCGACTTCTTCGTCGGCTACTCACCGGAGCGGATCAATCCGGGTGACCACGAGCACACGTTCAAGACAATCAAAAAAATCGTCTCGGCTCAGGATGAACAGACACTCGATATCGTAGCGGAAGTTTACGAAGCGGTCGTCGAAGCCGGTGTCCACCGGGCTTCGTCGATCAAGGTTGCAGAAGCCGCAAAAATCATCGAAAACACACAGCGCGACCTCAACATCGCCTTGATGAACGAACTGGCAATCATCTTCGACCGGATGGACATCGATACGCTCGAAGTCCTCGAAGCAGCCGGTACGAAATGGAACTTCCTTCCGTTCCGCCCGGGTCTCGTCGGTGGTCACTGTATCGGCGTCGATCCATTCTATCTAACGATGAAAGCCGAGTCGCTCGGCTATCACCCGGAAGTCATCCTCGCCGGACGCCGGATCAACGATACGATGGGACGCTTCATCGCAACAGCGCTCGTCAAGAACCTGATTAAACAGAACATGCCGGTCCTCGGTGCTCGTGTCACGATCCTCGGCTTATCATTCAAGGAGAACGTCAGCGATATCCGGAACTCGAAAGTCGCGAACCTCGTCCGCGAAATCGAAGAGTTCGGCATTGACGTCCAAGTGACAGATCGACTCGTCGAAAAGAGTGAAGCGAAACGCGAGTACGGCATCGACTTGCTCGAGATGAGCGAACTCAAACCAGCCGACGTCGTCATCTTCGCCGTCTCACACGAAGAATACGTCGAAGGCGGTTGGAATCTAGCGCAACACTTACTGAAGGTCGGACGCGGAATCGTCGTCGACATCAAAGGCATGTTGCCACGGTCAGAACAGCCAGAGGGGGTACACGTATGGCGCCTTTAAAAATTCTTCAGGTCTGTGCCCTTGATACGACGGCAGAGACGATGTTACAGCCGCTCTTACTCGCTTTACAAAACGCCGGGCACGACGTCGGCATTGCTTGTGCCGACACCGGTACCTCGGTGAAACTGGCTGCAAAGGGATTCCGGATGCACGACATCCCGATCGAGCGCCGGATCGACTGGACGAGTAACTGGCGGACGATCCAAGAAATCACACGAATCTTGAAGGAGGACGGCTACGACGCCGTCCATGTCCACACACCAGTCGCTGCCGCCCTCGGACGCGTCGCCGCAAAACGGGCCGGAACGAAGCATATCGTCTACACGGCACACGGCTTTTACTTCCACGAGAAGATGGGGCGGGTGACGTACCAGCTGACGTATTCCGTTGAAAAGTGGCTAGCTCGTTTCGCGACCGATTACCTTCTCCTCCAAAGCGAAGAAGATTATCAACTCGCTCAGCGCAAACGCTTTAAGGCGAATACCCGCCTGATGCACCTTGGAAATGGGATTGACTTGACCCGCTTCTACCCACGACCACGTGAAGCCGGAGCGCCGTTTACGTTCCTCTTCATCGGTCGGATCGTCGAAGAAAAGGGGATTCTCGAACTGCTAGATGCGTTCGAGGACGTCGTCTATCGCCACCCAGAAGCCCGTCTCGTCATCGCTGGTGAGATGATGGCAAGCGAGCGGGATCAGACGACGAAACACTTATTCTTACGACGGATTCGCGAGATTCCGAATGTCGATTACCTTGGGTTCGTCGAAGACGTACCGAGCTTGTTCCAACAAGTCGATGCCTTCGTCTTACCATCACATCGCGAAGGCGTACCACGATCAATCATCGAAGCGATGGCGAGTGCTAAACCGGTCATCGCAACAAACATCCGCGGCTGCCGCGAAGAGGTCGTCGAGGGGAAAACGGGTTATCTCGTTGAAGTCCGCGACGTCACTAAGCTCGCTAAACGGATGAACACACTCGTCGAACATCCAGACCGTGCCAACGAGATGGGACGGAACGGATTTGACCGTGCTATGAAACATTTCAACGAAGCCGACGTCATCAAACGACAACTTGATCTCTTTTCAGCTATGTAAAAGGAGGACGTCATCATGAAACGCACATTCGACTTCACGGTTAGCCTCATCGCCATCCTGATCCTACTTCCTGTTTATGCCGTCGTCGCCTTAGTCATCTATACGAAACTCGGACGACCGATTTTCTTCAATCAAGTCCGCCCTGGCTATAAGGGGGAGCTGTTCAAAATCTATAAGTTCCGTACGATGACGAACGAAACGGATGCCGACGGACAACTCCTTCCGGATGCGGACCGGATTCCGGCATCGCTCGAGTGGATCCGTCGCTTAAGTCTTGATGAGATTCCGCAGTTCGTTAACATCCTCCGCGGACAGATGAGTTTCGTCGGTCCGCGTCCGTTACTCGTCAGTTATCTCAATCACTATACGAAGGAGCAGATGACACGTCACGACGTCTTGCCTGGTCTGACAGGCTGGGCGCAGATTCACGGTCGCAACGCAACGACGTGGCAGCAACGCCTCGAGCAAGATCAATGGTACGCGGCCAACCATACGTTCCGACTCGATCTCTATATCCTGTTCAAGACGTTCAAAATGGTCATCTCATCAGAAGGAAACTCGACGGCTCACCAGACTAGTATGGGGGAGTTCAAGGGTCTCGACGGAGGTGTTCCCCATGATGTCGCTAAGCGATGAACGGTTGATTCGGGATCCACGGGAATGGGACGCGCTCGTCGCGAGCTATCAGCTCGATTGTTACTACGAACATGCTTACTTCGAACTCGCAAAAGAGCAAGATGAGATTCCTGAATTATTTTATTATCCAACAGAGTTCGGAACGTTGATCTATCCGTACTTGCGGCGTCCGATTCCAGGCACACGCTTTGAAGACATCACGACGCCGTACGGATACGGTGGCCCTTACTTCACAGGCATCTGGTCACTCGATCAGATTCGCGAAGCCCGCGAGCGATTCGAACAATACTGTCGCGAGACCGGGATCGTCACCGAGACAGTTCGTTTCCACCCCTTGTTACACAATCAGGAACTCGGTCAACACTGGTGCCATCAAACGAATATCTTGCAGCCGACCGTGACACTCGAGCTGACGGATCCATTCGAGACGATCGAAGGTGGATTCTCGCAAATGACGCGACGCAATATCCGGAAGGCACGTCGCGAAGGGGTCACGATTCGCCTCGGACGTCCGGAAGAGTACTCGGACTTCGCTCGTCTCTACCAGATGACGATGGATAAACATCAAGCCGATGCGCGGTATTACTTTGATCAGACCTACTTTGATCACTTCGCTGACGGACGGATCAAAAATGTCCTGTTGCTTGCCGAACAAGAGGGACGGATCATCGCTGGTTGCATCGTCTTAACGGGTCGCCAGTTCGCACATTATCACCTCGGTGCTTCAGATCCTGCCTACTTGTCGCTTCGACCGAATCACCTGTTATTCGCGGAGATGATTCGCTGGGCAAAACAAGCTGGTCTGCAAGCGTTACATCTCGGTGGCGGAACGACACGATCCGATGAGGATAGCTTACTCGCCTACAAACGGTCTTTTGGCGAAGCGAATCGAACATTTTTCGGACTCGGGACATCGATTCTTGATACAACGATTTATGACCGGCTCGCACGACAAATCAAACGACAACATCCGGAAGTCGAGACGGGGAATTGGTTTCCGGTCTACCGGACGCCACTCCGTCAGCTGTCACCTCGAAGGGAGGAAACATCATGAAACACATCCCGCTCTCCATCCCGCACTTAAGTGGCCAAGAAGCACGTTACGTCACGGAAGCACTCGAGACGAACTGGGTCGCACCGCTCGGACCGAACGTCGACGCCTTTGAGCGAGATATGCGTGCCTACACAGGGGCTGGTGCAGCACTTGCGACGAGTAGCGGAACGGCGGCGATCCACTTGGCACTCGCGACGCTTGGTGTCACGACGGGGGATGACGTCTTCTGTCAGTCCTTGACGTTCATCGCTTCGACGAATCCGATTCGCTACGTTGGTGCTAGTCCCGTCCTGATTGATTCGGAAGAGGAAACATGGAACATGTCACCCATTGCACTCCGACGCGCGTTGATCCAGGCAGCAACGCGAGGAAAACTTCCGAAAGCGGTCATCGTCGTCCATCTCTACGGTGTCGCAGCGCAAATCGAGGAGATCGCTGCCCTCTGTGAAGAGTACGATGTCCCGTTGATTGAAGACGCAGCAGAATCACTCGGAACACGCGTCAACGGGCGGATGACAGGAACGTTCGGGACGTTCGGGATCTATTCATTCAATGGCAACAAAATCATCACGACGTCAGGTGGTGGGATGCTCGTCGCAAATGATCCAGCCTTGATCGAACGCGCCTTCTATCTCGGGACACAGGCACGACAACCGGTCCTCCATTACGAGCATACGGAAGTCGGCTACAACTACCGGATGAGCAACGTCGCTGCTGGGATCGGACGCGGTCAACTCGAAGTCATCGATCAACGCGTCGATGCGCGGCGGAAGATCTTTGATCGTTACGAACGTGCCTTTGCACCGGGCGGCGTCACGTCGCAAGTCGAGCAGACCGGAACATTCGCCAACCGTTGGCTCAGTGCTTTTCTCTTACCAGGTGGTCAAGTGCAACGCGACGAAATGATCCAGACGCTACAACAAGCGAATGCCGAGTCCCGTCCGGTCTGGAAACCGATGCACTTGCAGCCCGTCTATCGCGACGTACCATTCATCACAGCAGAAGGGATGGATGTCAGCCGTCGTCTGTTTGAAGACGGAATCTGCCTCCCGTCTGCTTCACAAATGACGTTCACCGAACAAGCCGTCGTCATCCGAAACGTTCGTCATACCTTACAGACGAACGTACGCCGGAACGTCCAGTCATGAATATATGGGAAGGGGACATCGTCATGCGCGATATGGAGGAAGCGATCCACGCACTCCGTCTCGCTGCGAACGGGAAGAATGAATTGACGGCCAATACCTATTTCCGCTGGCAACTGAACACCACTCATCCAAGCGTCGCGGAAATCCTGATGCTGTTTGGGTCGTGGCAGATCGCCTTGGAACGAGCTGGCATCGGACAAGCCCGCTTGACGTTCACGAAATCGGAAATCATTGACGCCTTGCGTCAGGCACGGGAGGAACTCGATCCTTTCACGAGCGCGACGTACCGCGAATGGGCGCAACAAAAGCAAGCACCTAGCCTGACGGATATCGTCCATCAATTCAACTCGTGGCAGCAGGCATTGTCAGAAGCGGATATCTTAAAGGAACGCATCCAGGAAATGGAACAACGGATCATCGAGTCATTACTTGAAGCGCAAGGTGCCTTGCCGGTCTTGACGAGCCAGACCTACACGAAGTGGGCGGCTGGTCAAAATCGTCCGACCGTCGCAACGATTGCTCGCCGGTACGGCTCTTGGTCAAACGCCCTTGAAATCATCGGCATCGAATTTCCGCGAAAACGCTGGCGGGAAGAGGAGGTACTCGACGTGCTCGCCGCAGCTGCAAAAGAAACGGAACATCTGACGATCGCAAGTTACCAACGGTTCAGCATCGGACGTGATGCGCCAAGCATCGGCGTCATCACCGCTTTGTTCGGTAGCTGGCGCAATGCGTTGCTCGTACTTGAAGCGCAGAGACCGTCCTGAATTCAGATCGAAGAAAAGGGGAATGGATGATGAAGAAGTGGAAATGGATCGTGTTGACACTGACGGGGATATGCCTGCTCCTTCTCTTCGGTTCAGGCGGGTATGTGTACCATAAAGCGAGCCAGACGATGAAAGAAGTTCAAGTCCAAGTGCCAGTCAAGGCGAGCGTCGAGACAGAGAAAGCCGTCGAACAGAAAAAAGGGCTCTCCTTTTTATTACTCGGCGTCGATCAACGAAAAAACGAGACAGGACGCAGTGATACGATCATCGTCGTAACGATTGATCCGAAGACGAATAAGAGCCAAATGATCAGTATCCCGCGTGATTTGAAAACAGAAATCATCGGCAATGGATCAAACGATAAGATCAATCATGCGTATGCCTTCGGTGGTCCACAGATGGCACTCGATACGGTTAGTCATCTGCTGGATATCCGACTCGACTATTTCGCAGAGATCAATTTAGAAGGGTTCACGGATCTCGTTAATGCCGTCGATGGTGTCACCGTCGAGAACGATATCAATTTCTCATATTATGAGATGCAATTTCCAAAAGGGGAACTGTCGCTGAACGGGAAAGAAGCACTTGCCTATGCGCGGATGCGCTATGATGATCCACGCGGTGACTTTGGACGACAGATCCGTCAACGGCAAGTCGTTCAGGCGGTCACCGATAAGATGACGGAGGACTTCTCGATTCGTCGCTTCAATGCTGTCCTCGACGCACTCGGGAAAAACGTCAAGACGAACGTACCATTTTCCGTTGCCCGGACCGTCGCGACGGATTACCGGGATGCCTTACGAAATGTCGAGACCTTATCACTCGACGGGAAAGGGGGAATCGAATCGGACGGAATCTACTACTGGCATCCGACGGACAAGTCGTTGAAAGAAGTTCAAGCTCAACTAAAGGAAGCATTGGAATGACATGAGGCAAGAACGAGCGTATGCTTTGTTCGTCTCGCATCGTTTTCCTGGGACAAGAATCGTACCGCTTCGCTTCGCTGCAGGGTCACTCTTGCTTGTTTTTCCCTAGGAAGCGATGTCGAGCGAACAAATTATTTTGCTTTTCGTTTGACGTATACTACAAAAAAACAAAAAAATATGTCCATCTCCGATTCATAACCGAAAATGGACATCTTTTTTTGATGAATCGATTAGCGTATCACGACGACCGGATCGTCCGAAGCATCGAGAATTTCATCATCGTATAGAGGAAATAGACGGTAGTCAGAATGGCAGCACCGCTCCATAACCATTGATACGCTGAACTGAAGTAGCCGAATCGAAGCCCGATCAGTGCCGGTACGATTAATGTCAACCAGCTCAAGACGAGGGCGACACGGGCAGTGATTGCATCAATCGGGCGATTCATTCCCATTCCGAGAAAGAACAGGCTCCAGAGCAACGCCCAGAACAACCACGTCACACCACCGATGATGTCATTCGTCGTGAAACTGACGAACGCATAAAACAAGGCGGCAATCGCAACGAACAAGGAAAACCAACCGACCCCGCTCCCGTCGAGATTAAACAAGAACGTGATCCCGACGTAAACGTACGTAAAGGCAAACAGATAGATGCTCGCGTATCCGAACGTCAACGCTGGATCGCCAGCGGCACCGATGACGAGATAGGTTGCGATGAACGTCTGCAATAAACCGGTGATGAGACTGAAGACACCCGCGCTACGGAGATCGACTTTTCCGAACAAGGTCAAACTATTTAAAAAGAGCGCGACGCCCCCAAATAACAAACTGACATTTCCCACGTAAAACTCTCCTTCATTAAGACGTCAGACGTCTGATTCTAAACTTAACTCTAAGATGAATTCGTTTTCAGCGCAAGCATAATTTTAGAGACAAAATGAAAAATAACCTGACTCCCGGAAAGGGAATCAGGTTGTTGATTGAGCAATTATTGTTTCAAGACAGAGCGGAGTGTCGTTTCCGTTTGAGTGGGAGTACCTTTGAGTGTGACCAATCCATAACGGATATTCCCCTTTTTAAGGAAAAAGACGCGCGTATTGTTCGCTTCAGGAGTATATCCCGTTTTACTCGCATAAATACGAGGTTCCTTAGGTAAGGTTTTATCCGTGTGATACCACTTTAACGTTCGAGCGTAAGGTCCTTTGATGCTTGCTTTATATGATTTTCGACCGCTTACTGTAATCAGGTAGCTATAATTCGCGTATGTGTTCGCGAGTTTTTGCATATCGGCAGCTGTCGTATAGTGATTCCATTCATGAAAACCATGTGGATTAGAAAAATGACTTGCTGTCATGCCGAGTGCTTGAGCACGACTATTCATTAACGAAACGAACTTTGATTCAGAACCCGCGGTCCGAACGGCAATCGCTTTAGCGGCATCATTACCCGAGCGAATCAACATGCCATTCAAGAGTTGGCGCATCGTGACACGATCTCCCGAGCGTAAACTCGCCACACTGCTACCATACGGTACTGAAATCATGGAATACGTGAGCGTAAAAGGTTGATCCAGTGTACCGTTTCGAGCGGCTACTTCGTATCCGACGATGGCAGTCAACAACTTGGTCGTACTTGCCGGATACCGTCGGACGTTACTTTGTTTCGTCGTAATATAGGAAGTAGAACCGAGTTGAAAATAGCGTAAAGAGGCAACCGGGTATTTACTAGCTGCTGTTTTCTTTCGGACGACTTGATTGGAAACGTAGCGTGTCTTTCCTCCGTCTTTAATCTTATACCATCCTTTGGAATAAGAGACTGCTTGTAGCACACTCTTGTAAGCAGCACGCCGAACGATCGTCTTACTAGAGGACGTGCTTGGCTTGGAGCGAATGTTCGCGCCAGACTTAGAGGTGACGACGAGAGCATATGTACTCGGACCGGTCACTTTTTTTGCGACTTGATTGGACAGATAACGGTAGGTGCCGCCATCTTTGATTTTGTACCAACCGTTCGAATACGATACTGCTGTGAATTTCGATTGATACGCAGCGAGGCGAACGATAGTTGCAGAGGAACTCGTACTTGGTTTAGAACGAATATTTCCTCCGGATTTGGATGTGACGACGACTTGATAACTGGCAGCTTGCGCCGGTAAAGCTGGTAGGAAAAGTGTAAACAGGATCAGGAGTATCAGACTCATTCGAAAAAATGGCTTCATAAAAAATCATTCCCTCCTTTTTGAAAATATAGATTCATCATAAAACAAAAAAAGGAAATTCACTTGTTTTCAAAAAAATTGATGCATTCGAATATAATAGTGATGAAAAGGGAATAATGGAGCAGATGAATGGAGGAGATAGTAGATGAAATTAGCCGTAGTAGGTATCGGAGATATCGCACAAAAAGCATACTTACCTGTATATGCCGCAAGAGAAGACGTGGACATTCATTTGATTTCGCGCGAAGAGGAAAAAGCGAAAAAATGGCAATCGATGTATCGTTTTTCAGGTACGTTTCCGACTTTAGAAGCGGCGTTGTCAGAGGGAATGGATGCTGTCATGATTCATTCCGCAACAAAAGCGCATGCAACACAAGCGAAGCAAGCACTCGAAGCAGGGGTGCCTGTATTCGTCGATAAGCCGATTTCGATGAACATCGAGGAAATTCGGGAGCTGGTTCAATTGGCAGAGGAAAAGAAGGTCCCGTTCATTACAGGATTCAATCGACGATTCGCGTCCGCACATCGTCGCCTGTTAGAAGTTGAATCCCCGAATATGATCATCATGCAAAAAAATCGAACGCCTTCTGTTGAGGGCGCGCAACCTTTTTTGTTTGATGATTTCATCCATGTTGCGGATACGCTTCGTTACTTGACGGGACGTGGAAAAATCGAAAACCTGCATATCCGGAGTAAGCAGGATACGAGTGGGTTGCATCACGTTACGATTCAATTCGAATCAAATGGAATTACTGCCATCGGAGTGATGAACCGGAACAATGGTGTCACGGAAGAGCGGGTAGAAGTGATGGGACCGCATGAAAAGCGGATCGCTACAGACGTGACGATGCACGAACGACAAACGAGTGAAGGAACGCTTGTCTATCCGCTAGATAACTGGGAATCGACATTGAGTCGAAGAGGATTCATTGCCTTGATTGATGCATTCTTGAAAACGATAGCGGGTGAGCCGTCTGCGTCCGTCACGGCTTCAGATAGTTTAGAAACTCATGAACTCTGTCATCATATCTATCAACATGTGATGAGATGAACGAAAGCCGTACTCTGGAATCAAGGAGAGTACGGCTTTTCTATGGATGGAATCGAGAAAAGGGTGTTCTACCATCACGTCACCTCATAAAGCTGATACGTTTTCTTTCCGCCGGGTCCTTCGAAGGTCAGACGAAGCGAGGAACGAACGAATCGATAGGTCACACTTCCTTCTGAAAAGAAAAGGCGAGCTGAAAGGTCAGGCTCGAATCGAATGACTTCTGTATCGTTTCGAAAAGATCCAGCTGTTCCGAAGTGATCGAATTGAAGGGATGCGACAAAGGTATTTTGTGAATCAAACGAAACGTGGATACGACCGCTCCCTTCAAACGGTTCATTTTCGAAAGTACTTCGCTCCACTTCATACGTTCCTTCAAACTGCCGGACTTGCTTGATTTTCTCTTGAGCGGTTTGTTCAATCAACTGAGCCCGTTCACGAATCGGGTGATCCGGCGCTAAATCAGACTGTTCAATCGTACGGGCAGTTCGGATTACTTCTTTGAAATGATAGCTAGCGAACTGTTGCTCCAACTTCACCATCGTTTGAGCCGCTTGACTATCCTGCTCAGTTGTCGCGCGCTCGACGACTTGAGTGTAGGCATCGTTCTCCATTTCCCTTTGAACGTTAGAGGGTGTCTCTTTACAACCTGATAAAATCAAACAGAAAAGAAGCATCCATGTATATCTCATGTTTTCACCTCAGTTCGTGTAGTGTGCGTGATTTGGAGATGATCCGTATGCAGTTGAATACGATACTGCACGCGATAGGTGACAAATGAAGGCTCGTTTCCTTGTGTCGTTTGATACGTTTCTAGCGTACGAAGTTCATAGATGGAACCATCGGATGAAAAATCCTGGAATTCAACTGTGTGAATGCGGGGTGGTGCAGCAGAAGTTGCTTTTTGGCGCAGGGCGGTCAGTGCCTGAAGTTCAGATTTGAATGCGCGAGAAGACATATATTGAATCGAAGAGAAAGTCTCGATCGAATCATAACGTGTTGAAAAGGTGATGAGTTCAGGAACGGTTCCTGTATACTGACGGACGAAACGTAATACATCATACGATGTAGGCGGTTTATTTTTCGAATAGGTTTGATTATAGGCAACCTGTTCATCTGACCATTCCGAGAGACTCCATGTCTGGACTGGAGAAGGTACGACCTCTGAAGAAGAGGCATCTTTCGTCACATACCAAAATAAACTCGAGGTCATTAAGACGAAAAGAATGATTATGCATAGTAGAACAGGACGAAATGCAGATGAAGTCGGTTCCGTTTCAGGACGCTTCCGTGCGATGACGGGATGCTGGCAATAGGAGCACGCGTCATCCTCGTAGCCTAGAGGTGTTCCGCAAAGTGAACAACGTTCCATAAGACAAGTCCTCCTAAGTGTATGAAATTCAATTTCTTGTCAGTATCTTATTTATTGAAATCATTTCCATCTTATCATTAATTGAAAACGTAATCAAAGCATGAAAAAGAACTCATCCAGCTTGATAATGGATGAGTTCTTTACTGTTTCATTTACGTACTTGTCAACGGATCCGTTACGAAGATTCCTTCCGCTGTCTCGGACGCTTCGAGTGGAGCATCATCCAAGAAGTAGGTGCGTACTACGCGATTAGCGGCAAGCCCATCCTCTTTCGCACAGAACGTTTCCCGAAAATGATCGAGCTTTATTTGATAATCCTTCGACCAAGACGGAATCGTCGCCAGTGCCTCGTAAAAGGACAGTTCCTCTTCAATGATCGGACCAGGTAAGTCCTTTTGATAGTCCAAGTAGAAACCGCGCAACGTATCGCGATAGAGCTCTAGGTCATAAGCATAGAACAGGACCGGACGATTCAGATTGGCGAAATCAAAAAAGACGGATGAATAGTCAGTGATCAATAAATCAGTTAATAAATAGAGTTCTTGGATGTCGGGATAGTTGGTGACATCGAGGAACTGTTCTCGATACTCACTTGGAATTTTCGGTTTTTTCGTCACGAGTACATGGGTCCGAATGAGGAATACATAGTCATCCCCTAGTGCTTCAGCGACACGACTGAATTCGAACGGGTAATCAAAGAAAAATTTTCCGTTTCCTAATGCATGATGATCCCGGAACGTAGGAGCATATAAGATGACTTTTTTATCCGGCGAAATGTTCAGTTGTGCTCGTAGGTCGTCGACTTTTTTCGTAGCATCTGCAAAAAATAAGTCATTACGTGGATAGCCGGATTCAAGGATTGTTCCTTCATACTGGAAAGCACTTTTAAAGATCGCTGTCGCATAACTACTCGGCGAGAGAAGCACACTCCATTGTTGGATCGAGCGAGTGACACGGTCGACATAACCGGCGTCTCGACCATGAATTTCCTCTAAGTCGAATAACATCTTTTTCAGTGGTGTGCCGTGCCATGTTTGAATATAGGTCGTTTCTTTACGACGGGTCATGTAATGAGGGAAGTTTTGATTGTTCACCCAGTACTTGGCCGTCGCTAAATGATAAAAGTAGCGAGGTGACAGACGTTTGATGACGTTAACATGATCATCCCCGAGATAGAGTCGTTTATTGTGTACCCAGATGACTTGATGGGTGCTACCGAGGCGACGCAATTCTTCATAGATATAACGGGGACTATCACCGTACTGTTTACCGAGCCCGCTCTCGAACACGATTTTATTTTCTTGTACCGGTAATTTTTTCATCAAGCGATAGCTGATTTTCATGATTGGAAAATAGAAGCGACTCCGACGGAAAAGTCGGAATAACACGAGTGATGCTTCTTTTGTTTGTATCGTTTCCCAAACATGGCGCTGCTGTTTGTAATCAAGAATCGTTTGGTAGATATCTTCGGAATAAGACTGTTCTGTTGGTTTTAAGAAGACCGCAGCCCGCTCCTTGTAAGACGGAAGCATCGCAAAATCACGTGAGGCCGTCGCTTCGAGGTCAGCGATTAAATCATCGACTGTAGTCGAGATGGGACCGGGTAACTCTTTCGCTAAATCAAGGTGCGAACCGACCGGACCGATGAATCTGCGAGCATCGAATTGGAAATAGTGAACCGGTCGTCCTAAGAAACTAAAATCAAAGGCGACGCTCGAGTAGTCTGTAATGAGTAAGAGACTCTCCTTCAACAAACTTTGGACATCCCGTTCGCCTTGATAGATGACGGTCACTGGGAAACGCTCGAAATGGCTCGCGTACTGTTGCATATTCGGATGTAGACAGAACAGAATCTCCAAATCATGGTCGTGTGCGAGTTCATGGAGGCGCGGGTGTTCTAAAAGAGCGGAGTACTGTGCGAAATAGTCCGATTCCAAGAACTGAATAGGTGTTTGCAACCACGAACGCCACGTCGGAATGATCAAGATTTGCCGTTTAACGGGCGTGTCACCGTTCAAGAGGGCGTCGAAGCGTGAGAGCCCCGTAATTCGAATCTCGTCTTGACGATAGCCCATATCCTGCATGACTAATCGACGTTCTCGTTCAGAACTCACCAAAAAGAGATCGGTATCGAACGATAATGCGAATTTGCCGTACTGATCCTCCATGTTTTTAGCTCCCAGTACTCCATGTTGAATGAAGATCCGGTCGGCTTTCATTTTTCGCTTGAATCGTGGTGAGCGAAGAGGATAAAGATAGTCGGCATGATGGGTTCCGACGAATTTACTTGCCATGAACGAATGATAAATATGTTCTTTCGAACGGAAAGGCAAGGTATTTCTAAGAATCGCGACCTTCTCATACTCGGGAGAATTCGGATCAATCACGTAGTAAGCAGGATGTTCTGCATGTTGCTCGCGCATGAACCGGAAAAAGTGATACCCGTTATCTTGTGCTTTATAAGGTCTTTCCCCGATCAACCATGTTTTTCGGTCAGCAAAGAGACGATAGAGAGGGGCAAACGTCATCATATGCTCAAGGTAACGATAATTTTCGTTCGTGAACGCACTTAATTCAAACGAGAGATTCCGATGACCGACAGTGAAATAAGGTGTGACATGCATCGTATGTGTCGCGTTGCGCCCAGTGAGTTCCGTTGTGAGATGACGTGTGATGTAACGAGCTCTTCCGAGTCGGACGAGGCGAGGGGTCAGACGATGGTAGTAGGTCAGTTCCATGAAGCTATCGTAGATGCCTTCATGGAGAAGACGCTCCGATTGTAAGGCGGACCAATCAATCTGTGTGCGATACGTATAGCGATATAGACCAAACCGACGTTGACTTGCCTCTTGATCATAGAACCAATCAACAGGCAGTGCGATCCGATCTCCGGTTTCACGATGGACGAGGATGAGCTGTCCTTTCTTTAAAAAAGAATGACGTGAAAAAAGTTTCCCTTCGATATGTGTTTCGTGAGAGTGTTTTTTATCGATCCGATCAATCTGAAGCCGTGACTTAATGACGGGTTCCTTGTTGAGCAATAATCGGATGTTTCCTTTCAAGTCTGTGTATAAAAAGACGCGATGTTGCTTCGCTTCATCAAAAAGAGGCGAGAGTGGTGAAGGAATAGTAGTACGTAAGAAACGACCTAATGTAATTTCTCGTACATATGACTCATTAGTAATGGTCGATCGCGAAGGAAGACCGCTCTCTTGCCACTTCTCAAGTGTTTCCGGTGGAATGGTCGCAAGTGGTTTACGATATTTGAGATATAGGGAAAATCGACCATGAGGCAGTAACGTCTCAGGTGTAAGAGCTGATTCTTCTAAAAAATCTTCTTGTTCTAGGTGAGTGTCTTGATGCTGAATGAGGTGGTCGATCAGAAGGTGAATATGGGATGGATTGAATTCGAATCGGAAAAAGGTTGAACGTGCTTGATGATTCACGAGCTCCGTGACGAGGAGCTGATTCCGGTCATAAATACAAAGGGACTCGACGACTAAATCCGGATCGGTCAAATGACCCGATAAGGATAAAGCATGTTCGTCCGACATAAGAGTGATCTGCTGTTTGCTAGTCTTCCGTTCTTTAGAAGAAGAGCGTTTCGGTAAGATCGTTTTACCGGACCGTGCCATTCTCAAAAACAGATGTGATACATTCATAACAAAACCCTCCTAATATGTGTAAAAGAAGATGGTATTTTTAACACACAATAACATACCATAAAAGTAAATGTAAGTGGTTACAGAAAAAGACGGATTAACTTATAAAGAAGGTGTGAAGAATGCGTCATTTGATTTTAATGGATACGTTCAAAGGAAGCCTCGCTTCGAAAGAAGCGGCAGAGGCGGTCGCTGCAGGTATTCTTCAACGGGATCCATCCGCGATCATCGATCAATCGCCTGTCGCTGATGGAGGAGAAGGAACACTCGCCGTGTACGCGGCAGGGGGCTATGAGATGCGGACGGAGTGGACGGTGGACTTAGCCGGACGCCCTTGTGAAGTGATGTATGCGCAACATGGACAAGAAGCCGTCATTGAAGTTGCACAGATATGCGGATTATCGATGAGACATGAAATAGACGATCCGTTTTTGCTACACACCAAAGGAGTCGGTCATCTCGTCCAGATGTTACGCCGAAAAGGCATGACAAAGATTCGAGTCGCTCTTGGAGGAACAGGAACGACAGATGGCGGGCTTGGTTTTTTACATGAAATGGGATGTTCTTTACGAGATGAGGAAGATCGTCCGATTCGGTTTCACACGAATCCGCTAGTCGAGACGCAACGGCTGACATGTATAGACGCTCCATTTTCGTTGGAGGCATTGGTCGATGTTCGTTCACATTACTCTGGTCAAGACGGTCCAGCATATCTATTTGGACCCCAAAAAGGGTTGCGACGAAATGAGATTGAATATTTAGATCAACGATTGAAAGAAATGGAAACGATTCTTAAGCTAGAAAATATTCAAGGTGCAGGAGCCGCAGGTGGACTGGGTGGTGCGATTCATGCTGTCGGGGGAACGATCGTATCCGGTGCCCAGTCCATCCTCGCGTATATAGGATTCGAAGAACGATTACAGAAAGCAGATTATGTCTGGACTGGTGAAGGGAAAGTCGATCGCCAAAGTCAATTAGGGAAAATAACAGGAGAAATCGTGCGATCTGCTGGAATCGCTCAAGTTCCATGTCTTATTCTTGCTGGTATCGTCGAAGAAAAGATACCCGGTGCGCTGGATTGTCGATCGATTCATGTCGACCGACCCGTTACGTTAGACAAAGAGCAGACATTTGCTCGTTTAACAGAGCAGACCTCGATCTGGCTAAAAGAACTTTTACGGGAACAGGGATGAAGTCGGAAAAGTTTGGGTAAATAACTGTATATTGCCATACTTTTAGAGAAGGTAGGTCATCGTATGATCAATCAATCGATTCAATTATCGTTTCGCCAAGTTCGAGCATTGGTCGAACATACCCTGCTATTATTCAAAGAGCTCGATCAACAATTAGCGAATCGTGGATATGAACCGGTTCTGCCGGAAGTCGTCCAAACGGAACATGGTCTGAGCATCCATCAGACGAAGGAGAGTGCCGAGTCGCTCGTTCCGCACTTCTTAACACGGACGTATGTCCGGCAACAAGAAAAAACGCCCCAACATGGATTGCTGGTTTCCGTGCAATATACACATCCGCTCCATGAACGATTCGATCCGGTCGTCCTCGTCGGTGATGTTTCGTTCAAGCAGGCGAAACATGCGCTAAAAATCTTGAGTGAGAAGCCGTGGCTCTTGAAATATGCTGCGTTTGAATCGACGATCGCGCAAGAGTTCATCGCTGATGGTACACGCTACACGACGCAACCGATCGAGGAAATCGAAGAGCTGATCGTCTGGGGACATCCGTTCACGGAAATGCGCGATATCGATGACGTCAAACGATTGGCGGAAGAGATGATCAGTCGGCATCTCGAGCCGGGAATGACATAAAAACAAGCTTCCGTTCCTTCAAGAGAGAAGGAGGGAAGCTTGTTTTTTAGACTTGAACGAGCAATCGTTCGATTGCTGCCGTTAAATCAGTTGGATTCGTTTTTGGAGAGAACCGGGTCACTTCTCCATCACGTGTCACGAGGAATTTCGTAAAATTCCACTCGACGTCTGTTGCACCGTCCGTCGTTGGCGCTTGTGTTTTCAGTTCTTCGAATAATGGGTGTGCCTGTTCCCCGTTGACATCGATTTTTGAAAAGACAGGGAACGTTACGCCATAGTTGACTTGGCAAAACGATTGAATCTCTTCATCCGTTCCTGGGTCTTGATTCGCAAACTGATTACACGGGAAACCCAGTACGGTTAGTCCTTGCGAACGATAGTCTTGATGCAATTGTTCGAGTCCCTCGAATTGCGGTGTCAAGCCACATTTGCTAGCTGTATTGACGATTAGCCATGCTTGAGCGGGGTAGTCATTCAAGGACGCTGTCGTCCCGTCAACACGTTGAAATGAGTGATCCTGTAACATATCGATTCCTCCTTTTTTAACTGCCTCTTCAGTGTAGCAAATTCGTTTTCTCGTCGTCTTCTATCGCTACTTGCGAGATGACAGAAACATCACAATCGGGTGTCAGCGGCGCTTTTTCAACGAATTTTTGTTACGATAGTAAGGAATATGGAAGGAAAGGAGAGATGCCACATGAGAAAAATGTTGAAACAATCGCGGTTCGTTATGATCGCGACGCTTTGTCTCGTCCTGGTCAGTAGTTGTATTACATTACTGACACTTGGATTCGAACGCGATATTGTGATTCTTGTTTCTGGAGTGGTTGCCCTATGGGTGACGATGCTAGCTCCTTTGACGGTCCATGCCAAAATGAATCAGCAATCATAATCATTGTTTGTTCATGAAACCGCGGAACGATTCTCGCTAAAATGGAGCTCCTCCATTTTAGATGAAGGAATCGATTTCTGCGGTTTTTTTTCTTCTATAGCATAGGGACGAAAAACACTATTTTTCAAAAGTAAGTCATTAAAAAATCAGACTATTTTTTTTTTAACTTTTCTATTTACAACCCGAAAAAATCGGAGTAATATCCATCTCATCAACGAACACTAACATGTTAATGCTTCGATCTCAAAGTACGCCGAATTCATGATTGAAGCGGGGGACCCAACCGTCACTAAACGTGACACGGGGTGAATCCTTTCCGAACGGGAAAGGTAGGGCGAATTCCTAGGTATGCCCGAATCCGACAGCTAACCTCGCAGGCGTTTTTAGGAGGGAACGACTCTTTTTCAGTATGCCAAAGTATAAAGGCGATGCTGGGGCCGTTTATTGCCTCACATCGTCTTTTTGTCGTGTTTAATTGTAAAAATATTGAATAATATGGGGGTAATTTCATAATGGGAGAGCTGTGGAGTATCGTATTGCTTGCCTTCTTCTTCGGTACGACGTTCGGCATGATTCATCTGATCGAACGTGTCCAGTGGAGAGCAGGTGACCGTAAATGACATGGTTTTTACTGGCGACGGGCTGCCTCGTCTTCTTGTATCTCGGTTATTGTCTGATGTATCCAGAAAAATTCTAATCGCATAGGGAGAAAAGAAAAACATGTGGACTCAATTCATGATCCAATTTTGGATCCTACTCGTCATCGCACTTTGCGCGGCGGTCTTGCTTGGTCGCTACATCGGGATATACTTCGCACCTGTCGCAGA
>Ga0308160_10000281_pt1 | contig 118210 bp, 118 predicted proteins | sample PhyFR1_FD_201036 | JGI IMG/M metagenome (GOLD analysis project Ga0308160, IMG submission 201036) | Phyllosphere microbial communities from UC Gill Tract Community Farm, Albany, California, United States - DLSLF.R1 | ecosystem: Host-associated > Plants > Phyllosphere > Unclassified | place... | reverse complement strand
CCGTTGCCGTTGCCGTTGCCGTTGCCGTTGCCGTTGCCGTTGCCGTTGCCGTTGCCGTTGCCGTTGCCGTTGCCGTTGCCGTTGCCGTTGCCGTTGCCGTTGCCGTTGCCGTTGCCGTTGCCGTTGCCGTCTTTAGTTTTGACGTCCGATCAGCATCTTTTCCGCGATGGCCATAATCACTCCAAAAAACACATCAGGAACGCTGGCCCCCTTCGGCTCCCCGTCTTCGCCGGGTCGTCAAGCCCTACTGCGCCAGGGCCGCTGCTGCGCACCGGCCAGTCTCCGCCGGACCCCTGCGGGTTCCGGGCCTGACGGCTAGGGTCTGATGGCTGAGGTCAGGGTCATGCAGCCGGTTTCGCCGTCAGCGTTCACCGCGCCTGTGGCGCTCTGATGACGCCACGCCGTTCCGTCGCGTCGTGATGTGTGCATTCTGAGGTTCCCCGATGCCCATCACCCTTGTCGTTCCTTCGCGGAGGGCTTTCCGTAGCACCGTTGCTGCCCGAAAAACAAGGGTGAAATGCACTCGCTGCGCTCGCCCTTGTTTTTAGTTCATCCCCGTTGCTCCTTTGCCCTTCGCCGCGAAAGAACTCACCAGGGAGATGGATTAACCATCGAGGAGCCGGGAACCAGAATGAACACACAAAACGTCAACGTCAAAACCGCCGCTCATGAATCTTCCAGGAAGATGGGGGGCGAAAATCCGCAAGCCATCATTTCCCTTCCTCATGATCTGGCTCCGCTGCGGGGGCTGGATATACGGATGGCATGGGGAATGGCGCGGGTCATGCGTGTCATTGATGACGCAAAGGCTCAGAGCGAGATGGCCGCTGTTCTGGAAGATGCCTGGACCGCCGGGTATCACGATTACTTGTCTGGTGAGCACGGTGTGCCGGGTATGTTTTCAGACTCACCTCAGCTGGCTGAACAGTGGCGCAGCGGGTGGCGCTTCGCGGTATCAGCAGCAGAGATAGCAGCCTGTTCATGCTGCCAGTCCGACACCGGGATCCCCTGCCCGTACCACGACTGAAATATAAACCCTGCGCGAGTCGCGGTATTTTTTCCGGCCGGTTCTCCGGCCTTCATCAGTAAAGGAGACGTGAGTGAATCAGATAAAAGGTAACGTTTGCCGTTTTATCAACATGGCCTCTGATGCAGCAGCCTGGAACGTTGCTGCCGCCACTGAAGCCAGTGAGCATTACGGTGAAAGTCTTAACCGTTTTGACCGTCTGACGTACTGGCTACAGGGATTTTTCTCCGTCCTGAATACCACCACACCAGACCAGGAGGACACACAAGTGCAATCGCAACGTACCGATAAAAGAGCGGTGGGCGTTTCCCGCGACACACTGACCGTACTACGCATTCAGGCAACGGACGATCATGTCGTTGAGTTTCTTAATGTTGATACCCGTTTTAATGACTGCAACGGCTGGGAGGTGCGGAAGGACGGGGAGCGCGTGTATTTCAATACCCGCCAGTATGAACGTTTTTCCGACGTTAAATCCGGCGTTCTGTCAGTGATTACGTTGTGCCAGAAATACCCGCAGGACTCTGACAGCGTGCTCCTGGCAGCGGCAAAAGCCATGTTGTCAGTCCTGGATTCATCCCCCTCGTTCGCTGCGCTTGCCGCGCACCCGAACAGGATAAAACCCTGAACCTGAATTTAGCGCTGTGACCGGAGGGCTACCGGCCTTAACGAAACCGACCACGCCGCATAATACAGGAGACGCGCATGAAAAAATTTAGTCTGATGCAGATGAATGCCATGATCCCCGCCGACTTCGAGCAACTGCGCGAGCAGGGCGAAGAATACCGCCGCGAACTGAGCAATGCCGTGGTCGGCCTGATTACAGCACCTGCCGGATGGCAGGTGAACGCAGAATACCGGGGCGAATTTGGTGGGCTTTTTCCGGTTCAGGTGCGATACACACCGCAGGACGGGGAAAGCTACGGTGTGTGCCTGTGTAGTCCGGGGGAACTCTCTCCGGGCTGGCTGGTTGTGTTGATTTCGGAGGATGCCCGCTTTACCCGGATACTTCACCAGTCAGACACGCTGGAGCCGGAGGCGGTCATTACGCTTATCTCCCGCGTGGCGGGGTTGCACCGTCTCAACTGTGGTGCTGGCACAGTGAATGCCGTTTTAGGTGTGGGGGTGTCAGCATGATCCCTTCAGGACATTCTCTGGTGACGCTGCAACCGGCGCGGCAGGCCGCCCTTCGGGCTATCGCGGAAGTTGAACAGCGGCAGGAAAGCGACAGGCGGTTGCCTTCTGAAAACCCCCATGCGCGTGCATTTATGCGATACCTGACCGGCAGCAGCAGAATGAATGCCAGGTCAGCGCAGCAGATCCCTAGCCTGGCGTGGGACCCGTCATTTAAACTCTGGTCACTGAAAAAACTGGAAGATGAACTGGAACGTCTGCTCCGGAGCCGCGGGGAGCACTGTTATTCTCCGCTGGACAGCGAGGTGCAGCAGGCGCTGTTTCCTGAAGTTGTTTATCGTAAAGCGTCCCGCAGTAAACAGCGGTGCAAACTGAGCAGCGCCCGGACGCAACGACGGGAGAATAAGCGACAGTGTAAGGAGGCCGTCCTGCGGCAGAGCCTTGTAGATCAGGCGCGTACCGAGCTTAATTTTCAGTCGCCTGAAACGGTCAGCACCTGGTACACCCGCTGGAGTGATGAGCTTGAAGTACGGGAATTAGAAGCCATTTTCTGGCGCTGGCAGGCGCGGTTCTCATCACTGAAACCACTGGAGTGGTTACGTTACGGCGGTGATCCTCTTTACACCGTTATGTATGAGATTCAGTTTATTGTCGCGGAAACCCCGCAATGTGTTCATGAATGTGAGCGCTGGCAAGTACCTAATAAAATCACACATAAGCAGGCTGCATGAAGGGCAATTAAGGTTGTGGCAGGGAGTATGTCACGGGCGAAAATGCAGCCGATTATCCTGGGTAACAGGTTGTAATCGCGGTATAATGGCGATGGCGCTTGAGGCTTTTTGCCTCATGATGTGCAAGGTGGTTTGTTACGTGTTGTGAGGCAGAAAGAAGAAAGCCCCGTAGTTAATTTTCATTAACCAACGAGGCCATCTGCTTGACTAGACACCAACAGAATAGCCTCTTACCTGCCCTGTGGCAAGGAGGAGTAAACCATGAAATTGCCGAAAAACGCCCTTATCTGGTGCGTATTAATCGTGTGTTTAACGCTGTTAATATTCACATACCTGACCCGGAAATCGCTCTGCGAAATTCGCTACAGGGACGGAGACAGGGAGGTGGCGGCTTTTCTGGCTTACGAATCCGGTAAGTAGCAACCTGGAGGCGGGGGAAACCCCGCCTTTTCAGGCCTGAAGATGTCTGCTCAGACCGAAAGCGCCTTTACAAGGGGCTGTCAGTTACCCGACTGGCAGCCCCCTTTTCTTTCCTGAGCGACCGCAAACAACCAGGAAAGGCGTTCCCCTCCGGGGAACGGGGCAGGGCGGTTGCGCCTTCGGCGCTACCGCTTTCCTCCTTCCGCCTCTGTTCATCCCGGCTACAACTGATGCTTTACTCCTGACCTTTCATAACAGCTTTCCGGTTTTTGCGGAGGTGCTGCATATCAGCGTCACCGCTGCTTTCATCCGTCATTCTGCGCTAGCTAATTTTATAAATGCCATGCAGCTGTTTCACGTTGATCCCCTGAAGAAGCAGAACCAGAAGATAAAGGACGCTGGCCCCCTTCGGCTCCCCGTCTTCGCCGGGTCGTCAAGCCCTACTGCGTCAGGCCGCTGCTGGCGCACCAGCCAGACTCCGCCGAACCCCTGCGGGTTTCGGGCCTGAAGGCTAGGGTCTGATGGCTGAGGTCAGGGTCATGCAGCCGGCTTCGCCGTCAGCGTTCACCGCGCCTGTGGCGCTCTGATGACGCCACGCCGTTCCGTCGCGTCGTGGTGTGTGCATTCTGAGGTTCCCCGATGCCCATCACCCTTGTCGTTCCTTCGCGGAGGGCTTTCCGTAGCACCGTTGCTGCCCGAAAAACAAGGGTGAAATGCACTCGCTGTGCTCGCCCTTGTTTTTAGTTCATCCCCGTTGCTCCTTTGCCCTTCGCCGCGAAAGAACTCACCAGGGAGATGGATTAACCATCGAGGAGCCGAGAAACAGAATGAACACACAAAACGTCAACGTCAAAACCGCCGCTCAAGAATCTTCCAGGAAGATGGGGGGCGAAGGGCAGAATACTGTCACCTTCATGCAGTGTCTGGATCTGTTTCATTACGTCCAGGAGCACGCTAAGCACCAGAAGCAACCCGCATTTTTTGTGCCTCCAGCTGGCGGCGACCTGATCTGTTTTAACAGAGAAGATAACGCCGTAACCGTCCTGGTTTGGGCAGTAGATGGATGGCCCGTGGCGGCATCCATTCCGCAGGATCATTTTATGGCTGTATTAAGCGGCATTCCGGCATAACTGAAAATTCTACCCGGCAAATATTGCCGGGTCATAAAAACTGAACAGGAGAAAATTAAATGACCAGATTATCCAGCCGTTTTGGCGCAGCTACCGTAATTCGTCAAGAACGTGCTTTGACTAATGACGAACTGGCGCGCCACGTTCCCAGCGTTTTTACAGGTGACAAACACGAATCACGTTCCGCTCGTTATACTTACATCCCGACAATTACTATTCTGGATAAACTGCGTGAAGAAGGTTTTGCCCCGTTCTTTGCGTGTCAGACAAAAGTAAATAAATCGGAGCGCCGCGATTTTACTAAGCATATGTTGCGCCTTCGCTGCCTCGATCAAATAAATGGCAATGAAGTGCCGGAAATAATCCTGCTTAACAGCCATGATGGTTCCAGCAGTTACCAGATGATCCCCGGTATGTTTCGTTTTGTCTGCACAAATGGAATGGTCTGCGGTGATACGTTCGGAGAAATCCGTGTCCCGCATAAAGGGGGTATAGTCAGCCAGGTTATTGAGGGCGCTTTTGAAGTGCTTAAAACATTTGAGGACGTAGACGAAAGCATGGATTTGCTCAAATCAGTCAGTCTTTCCCCATCGGAACAGCGCCTTTTTGCGAACGCCGCGCTTGAATATAAATACGGCGAAGAACATCAGCCGGTAACGGCCAGTCAGATCCTTGAGCCACGTCGATATGAAGACAGAAAAACAGATATTTGGACCACGTTTAACCGGGTGCAGGAAAATTTAATAAAGGGGCGTTTACCCGCGCAAACGAAAACCGGGAAGCGCAGCCGGACACGACCTGTAACAGGAATTGACGGTGACGTGAAATTAAACCGGGCGCTGTGGAAACTGGCCGACGAAATGGCGAAGCTGAAATCCTGAAAAAAATCCCCGGTTAACCGGGGATTTTTATTTGTTCAGTTCGCCGCGAGCACCTTTTCTATTTGACGGTCTTTCGGTTCTTCTTTTACGACAGCGCTCTCCCTTTCCTCAATCATCTTTCTTGCCAGCAGAACACGATAAATACTCTTGATTTTTTCTGCATACTCCCGCCGCGCTTTGATCACCTTCGGTGAAGGTCCGGTGTTATACATCCCCACACTGTCCCAGTTTTTTCCGTATGACCTGAAGTTACGCGCCAGCACCCATGCACCGGTGTAAACACATATACAGGGTTCATTAAGCAATCTTTCCCGTGTGATATTAAACTTTTTAAGTTTTCCGTAATGGGAGCTGTTCACCTGCATCGCGCAAACGTCCTCCGTTCCGTCACGGTTGGCTGAATTTATAACAGCCGGTCGCAGCTTGCTTTCCTGTATTGAAATGGCTGTGAGCAGCAACGGATCAATGTTGTAATCCTTTCCGGCCTGGTTAAAACACAGTTGAGGAGCTGCGCCACAGGACATAGAAAAAACCAGAAGAAGGAAGGACATTTTTTTCATATTGCGTATTTTCCGCCAGAGGATTTTGAAAGCACCAGGAGAGGGCGCATATAAAAATACGCGCGGCGATCATTTTTATCAAGATAATCCATTACAGACGCGCATGGGGCGCTGTGGATCGTGTTTTCACACGACCGGATATAAGAAAAGGCAGGGCTGTCCACTCTATTAAACGCCGCTCTTTCCCAACCATAAAAAACATCACACCCCACGCAAGACTTCGTCTTGCAGATAAAATCTTTTAATTCATCTGGTTAGCTTTGATTTTTTTGTGTTGTGAGGGCGTTTGCGTTAAAAGTATCGCACATACCGACACTAATTTATCGCAGGATTGTATGACATCGTTATCACAATTGTACTACCTGTTAGTGTCAGACTATCGCACAGGTATCGCACTATTGTAGATAATCAAAATAATCAGTAGACTACATATCGCACAGTGTCACACTATCACACATCATAGTGTCGGATTAGACGACCTGTATAAAAAGTATAGTGCAGGATTGTACGATACCGGGTGGCAAGCCTGCTGCGCCACAATGTGTTATCAGTGCAGAGATTTTTGGCCTGGGTAGTGTCGGATCCGACACTACCAATGAATGAGAATAAATATGGGACGCCTCGGCATTTACCTGAAAGATAAAATAGAACGTGAAGTACGTGATATTGTTCAGAAAGATATTCAGAATGGAGCCACTCCGGGTGAAGCGAACATATCTGCGACCTGCAATGAGTTAATACGGCTGGGGCTTCTGGTCTACAAAAATAATGAAAGCGGTGAGAATAAGTTCGATCTGGAAGGATACCGACGTGACCTCATTCGTAAAGCAGCTGGTTCACGCGAGGGCAGTGTGTTAATTGCTACCCTGCTGGCGGAAATGTATCTGAAAATGACTGGGAAAGATGAGCCTGGTAAACTTGAGGAGACTCTCGATATGATTCTGAGTGGCATTTCCAACGCTGAAGATAATGCCGAAAAGCAGCACTTTGTTCAGGATGTTGATTAAAAAAAAGGCCGACATCATGTCGGCCTGTTCCCTGCATCACTACTCCTGTTTTTCCTCAGTTGCGCCCCTGTCTTCTGCCTCAGCTATTTTTTCTTTCAGATACCACTCAAATGCCATACACAGCACTTTAAGCGCCTGAGCATCCTCATTCTGCTCCAGTAAGCGCTCCGTGAAATACCCCAGGGAATTCATGAGCCTTGTCAGCATTTCATCGTTCAGGCTGCGTTTGTGTATGCGCGCCATAATACGGATTTCATCAGCAAGATTTTCCGGAATTCGCATGCTGTAGCCTGACGTTTTCCCCGGAATAAGTACCCGTTCACCGTTCCGCCACATCCAGACTTCCTCATGCGCTGAGGCGTTATTTTCCTGCTCAGCGGGTTTGTCTTCCGTTTTTATCAAATCATCCAACCACCGCTCAAATTTAACGGCGAGAGCAACGAGGCGCTCACCCTGCGCGGTTCGAATGACGGCGCGGTCGGGCTGATAATTAAGCGAGATTAATAAACGCGAAATTATCTCATCGTTAATACTCTTTCGTCCTAATCGCCCACAAATTCTCAGCTCCATTAACAAATTATCCGGTGCCCGCAGCCGCCATTCAATTGTTTCACCGGCATGGAATTTACGGGGTCGTCCTCGTTTACCCCACATGTTTTCTTTAACTTTCATATTGATAGATTCCTGGCACCACAGGGTTTCTCCTGAATGACAAAGGATATATCCCGCCGTGCGTCAGATAATTCTTAATAATGATTAAAAGTGTGAAGTCCGTCACAGTTTTTTTTTTTTAGGGTCATGAGACAATTGCGCCTGCGTAAACAATCACTTACGCAACCTCACTTTGTATACATCGGAGACTCAAGCATGAAAGGTAATGCCCTTGAAACCACACAGGGATGGGCGGTAGCGTCTTTATTCCGTGCTGCAATTAATAAATTTAACTTAAAACGTGTTTGTAATGTTGCGAGCACATTTCTGCTCCTGATGCTGGTCACGAAAGTGGCCCATGCAACCGGCACAGATTTATTGTCCTCTCAAAATACAACGGTTAACTCCACGTTTGGTTCTGGTTCCTCGCTTATTAAATGGTTTTATATCGCTGAAATTGTGATGGCGTTATTTACCTACATCAAAGTTCGTTCGCCGCTGGTCTTTGTTGGTCTGGTTATTTGCATCATCTTTACCCGCGTTGGTTTCGCAATCGCGAGCTAATCATGAACGGGGAAGATGATAAATATTACTTCCCGGAAACGCTCAATCAGCAGGAACGCATCATTGGCCTGCCCGTCGACGAATTCATTGTTGTTGTTCCTCTCGTTGTTACGGGGGTTTTATGCAATATGTCGACGGTGCTTTCCATTATTGCGGGCCTGCTTTGGTGGCTGGTCAGATATTTGAAAAAGGGGCAGGGTTCCTACTGGATGCTGAATTTTTGCTACTGGCACCTGCCTTTCATTATTTTCAAAGTCACTTTCCGCCAGATACCTGACTCCTGTTTCCGGCACTGGAGGGCGTAGGTAATGAAATTAAGAATTAAAGGGGAGCGAGACAAATATCTCCGCACCGCATTTGTTGGCCTTTCTGTTCTGAGTATTTTGTGTGTGGCAGGAACGGTGCTCACCAGTTCGCTGGCCTGGCATTTTGCCACCACACAAAAAACCATCACCACGCCCATGACGTATAACCATCCCTTTACCTCTGATGCGAAATCAGCTGACAGCACCGGCATGACGATGTTCGCCACGTCGTTTCTTTACTGGCGGCTGAATGTCAGTCCTGAGTCCATCGACGGCAACCAGAAAATGCTGCTCGGTTACGTTCCCGCTGAAAGGCGGGACGCGCTGAAAAAAGTTCTGGATGTAGAGGCGGAGCGGATTAAAAAAGGCGGCATCACCACCCGCTACGAACTGCACGACATCCGGATAGTGGACCCCGGCACTGTCGACATGAGCCTTACGCTTTATCCGTCAACCACCAACGGAAGCATCACCACTGCCCTGGACAGCCAGGAGAAAACCTACCGGCTGAACATGAGTTATGAGAACGGCATTATCAATCTGCTGGATTTCTCAGAGCTTGTGCCCGTCGTAACCCCACACTAATAAGGACTGCCATGAAAATCCGCATTTCACCGGCAGCTGCAACTGTGTTACTGGCTACAGGACTCTTTCACGGCGGCCTTCGGGCCGCCACCGGTCCCGCTGCCATACCGTTTGAGAATGACGCCACCTTTAATGTCACGCTCAGCAATACCAACCCCAACAAAATCATTATTGACGGGGAACTCGTAACCAGTCTCAGCGGGCCACAGGGTGCTTATGACCAGAGCACCACACCGGAGGGCGCACTGCTGCTTTCGCCTCTCGTTGGTCAGAATTTTACGGTCTTTCTGCAGACGGCAGGCGGAACCTCCGTCAGCCTGAATGTTCAGCCAAAACCCGGCAGCGGACGCACCCTGCGGTTTGCGCCACTTAGCATGCCGGCGCGCAAAAACGACGAAGCAAAGGCCTGGGAAGAAGGTCAGAGCTACGAAAAAACACTGGTCACCCTGTCCCGCGCCGTGGTGCGCGGAGAAGTTCCGGATGACTATACCGAGCTGCCTGTCAGCAGAATGCCGGCTTACACCCCAGGCATTGCTGTGCGCCTGACACCGGAGCGACAGTTTATTGGCTCACATTTGCGTGTGGTGCGTTTTCGCATGACGAACCCAGGCTATGTGACCGTGTCCCTGCGGGAGCGTGACTTCTGGCGCAAGGGTGTCCGCGCCGTCATGCTCTCTCAGAACGAGCTGTATGCCGGCGGTGAAGGGTTTGCCTGGGTGGTTTTTTCAGATGACGGAGCGCCACGCCAATGAGCCTCAACATCAATATCACCACCCGCCGCAAACAACTGGCCATCCTTGTCGGGATAATCGTTGCCGCTGCTGCCGGTGCCACTGGCGTCATGTTGTACGGGGGCGAAAGTAAAGCGCCTCAGAACGCCGGCGCCGCCCCGGCACCTAACATGACAGGCGTCGTTACCGCCACCTTCAATGAAGAAGTTAACGCCTCGGCACTCGCACAACAGCAGGCAAAGACGTCTTCACTTGAGTCACAAATGGCCCAGCTGCTTGAAAAGTTCAATCAGCAGACCGCCACCTTTGAGCAAAAACTCGCGCAGAGAGATGCGGAGATTCAGCGGCTTTCACAACAGCCCCCCGTTCCGGCTGGCAGCAACAATCCCACAGGACAGCAGACACCACCTGCTGACCTGAATGGCACACCACTGCCGGGTCCTGTTGCTGCCGGTCAGACCCGCCCCCCTGTTTACACCGCAACACCGACCGCCAGTGGTGCTGTGAACGTAAATCAGGGTGCCGGGTTTTATCCGGGAGGAAGCGGTCAGCGCATGACGGGCGGGCTGGCCACCACCACGTTCAGCTATGACAGCCTGAAAAAGAAAGGCCCTAAACTGCCCTGGATACCGTCAGGGTCATTCACTGATGCCGTACTCATTGAAGGCGCGGACGCCAACGCCAGCGTCACCGGTCAGCAGAACACCCGTCCGGTCACTATTCGCCTCAAGGGGAAAGTGCAGATGCCAAACAACCATGAATACGACCTCGACGGCTGTTTTGTAACGGGTGAAATCTGGGGTGATATTTCCAGTGAGCGTGGCGAAGTCCGCACAAAGAACATCAGTTGCATGCCGAAGCACGGCGCACCCATTGATATGGTTTTCGAAGGCCACGTCAGCTATCAGGGCAAGGGCGGGATCAGGGGTACACCGGTTATGCGTAACGGCAAAATCATTGGTTATGCCGCCGGGGCCGGTTTCCTGTCCGGTATCGGGGAAGGCATTAAATCCGCCTCCACACCGTCAGTCGGACTGGGAGCCACAGCTGATGTCGGCGCGGGGGATGTTTTCAAACAGGGGATGGGCGGCGGTGCCAGTAAGGCAGCCGATAATCTCAGCCAGTACTGGATCAAACGTGCCGAGCAGTATCATCCGGTTATCGATATTGGTGCCGGAAACGCGGTCACTGTTGTGTTCCAGGAAGGTTTTCAGCTCAAGACCATTGATGAAACCGATGAGGAACGTGTGAAGGCTGCGGCACAAACCGTGAGTAATGTGGCACAGAATGCTGCACAGCCAGCACCGGCCTCCGCTTCCACTTCGTCACCGACATCGACCGGCAATATCAGTCCTGATGAAGTCTTGCGCCAGGCCAGCCAGCTGCGTCTGGGCGACACCATTAACTAAGGACGGACCGATGACAACCAGTAATGAAAAGTTGCTAAAGGGCATCTTTGTCGATCTGGCTATGTGGCGCGAAGGACGTGAAACGCCTGCAGGTGCGATGTATCTGCTCACCCTTATGCTTAGTACCGCAGGCGTTATGTGGCTGTTAGCTAAACTGGCTTCAAACGAATATATGCTGTTGGCAGGGATACCGTGCGCAGTGCTTGTCTGGAAAGTGCTTGTCTGGAAACTGTGCCAGAAAATGTTCGCCGGTAAAGCATTAACATGGCCTGCCGTTCTCGACGAAAAGTTATCGCGCTATCAACCCCGCAACCACCAGGCCTGGGATCAGCTACAGGCCAGCGTCAGAGAAAAACAGGCTCTTGAACTTGACGATGTCGAACGCTGGTACTGGCACGAAAATGGTTATGACCGTCCCCCGGCAGCGTACAAGTTTCTGGACAAAAAAATTAAGAACCCCTTTCCGTCCTGATTCATTCCTTTATAAGCCCAACCCAACCGGAGTTATCCCATGAAAAAAGTACTGGGTGCTGCACTGCTGTGCAGCGCACTGACCGGCTGCGCCGGTATGAATGCTGATTTCGACTGCAATAAGACCGCCACTGACCAGTGTCTGACAACCTCAGAAGCCAATAAACTGGCCGCCAGCGGAAAAACCCTGGATGACCTTACCGCTGAGAAAATTGTAAAAAAGCCTGCGGGTGAAACCCTGCCGGCACTGCGTAACACAGCCCCGGTTATCAGTCCTTCCCGGCCTGTCTCTGTCGCACCAACCGGTTACACCGCGCCTTCAACACTCACCCCACGCCCGATCGCCGGCACGCCTGTGCGGCCTTCTGTGACAAGTCGCCCGGTGGTGAACACCCCACCCGTGAAAGCGGATACCGGTGCCGGACGGGTGACTGCGCAGCGTATTCCTGACGCCACACAGCGCCTGTGGATCGCGCCCTGGGTCGATACCGACGACAACTTTCATCAGCCTGCTGTCGTTGAATTTGTGAAAAACAAATCCCGCTGGGATGAAGGGTATCAGGTTATAGGCGAGGGTGGAGAATGACAGCGTTCCGTTCTGGACGGACAGCACCGCGCCCTGAACCGATCCGCGACATCGTGGGACGCTTTCAGTCCCGTATAAGGATGAGATAATGAGTGATTTTCTCGACAGTGTGATGAGCCTGATACGCGGGCGTGATGAGGCTGACGGGGCGGCAAGAGCCAAAGCCAACCTGCAGCAGACGTGGGATTATCCCTCGCTCATCGCGTCCCTGCCATACCGTTACTACGATGATGTGAACGATCTCTTTATTAATACCGGCACCGCGGGCTTCATCATGGAAGCCGCACCGCTGCCGGGTGCGAATGAACAGATTGTCGCAGCCCTGGATGACATGCTGCGTAAGAAGTTGCCCCGCAAAACGCCGGTCACCGTGATAATGGTCGCCAGCAAGTGTGTCGGAGAGCGCATCAGAAACGGCGTCAGTGATGATATGTGGAAAGGCAATATTGCCGAACACCTGAATAAAATCACGCGCGCCTTCTGGGAACGCTCTGCCCTGAAAGGTCTGGCAAACAAGCGTGAATATCCGCTGTATCTGCGTAATTACCGGGTGTTTATCGTTTATGGCAAGGCCATGAAGCGCCACAGCCAGCAACTGACCGATGAGCTTATCCAGGTCCGCAACACCATTCGCGTGTCACTCGATGCCGCGCGAATTGAAACGGTCAACACCGGCGTGAACGAGTTTTTGTCTGTCATGCGCGAGCTGACCAATTACCGCCACGCACAGGTAATGCCGGCCAGCCCGGAATATAACGAAGATGAGCTGCTCAACCGTCAGATAGTGGACCAGGGCATTGATGTTAATGTGCGTCCGTCGTATATCCGTCTTGAACTGCCGGAAGAAGCTGGCCACAACGTCACGACCCGGCGTGAACCCGCGTCTGCCTGTCGTGTCGTCAACATGCAACTGGCCAAAAATCCAAAACGCTTTGCGCTCTGGCAGGGGGCCGATAACCTGCAGAACCTGCGTTATCCCGATCTGGGCATTCCCTGTCCCTTCATGCTCACCTGGACCATCGAGCTTGAGGAACAGACCAAAAGCCAGGGTGAGGCGATGCGCAAGGACATGGATTTAAGTAAAAAGGCGGCATCAGCGTATGGCCAGCTGTTCCCCGGCACGAAACGTGCAGCAGAGGAATGGCGCAAAACCCGCGAGCAGCTGCACAGTAATGAAATATCCCTGTGCCGTTTCTACTTTAACCTGACGCTGTTCACCCCGGATAACGATCAGGAAGCGCTCTCCTGTGAACTCGCGGCCGTGAACGTCTTCCGTAAAAACGAGCTGGAAATGGTAGCCCCTCAGTATCAGCAGATGCGTAACTGGCTGGCTGGCTTCCCGTTCGTTATTCAGGAAGGTATGTGGGAAGATCTCAAAGCGACAGGGGCAACACTGCGTGCCAAGTCATGGAATGCGGTCAATCTGATGCCGGTGGTGGGCGAGCGCCAGCTGTCTTATAAGGGCATGCCACTGCCGACCTACCGGAATCAGGTGGCCTTCTTCGACATGTTCGGGGAGGAAAACGGCAGCACCAACTTCAATATCGCGGTGACAGGCACCTCCGGGGCGGGTAAATCATTCCTGACGCAGGGGATCCTGCGCGACGTCCTGAACGCCGGCGGGTTTGGCTGGGTGATTGATATGGGCGACAGTTACAAGAACTACTGTCACCAGGCGGGCGGTGTGTATCTCGATGGCGCTAAACTGCGCTTTAACCCCTTTGCCAATGTTAAGAATATCGATGAGTCAGCCGAAGGCATTGTGCGCCTGCTGGCGGTACTGGCTAGCCCGACGGCGGCACTGGACGCGGTATTTGAAGCCATTCTGCAAAAAGCAGTAGTACATGCCTGGGAGCAGAAGCAGAACAGCGCGCGCATTGATGACGTGCATAACTATCTTACCAGTGCGGAAATCAATGAGGCATTTGCCGATAAACCCACCATCATTTCGCGCCTGGCTGAACTGGCTATGCTGCTGGAAACCTACTGCACCTGGGGACCTGACGGCGAATACTTCAATGCGGCCACGCCGACGCTTGACGGCGAAACCCGCTTTGCGGTGCTGGAACTGCTGAGCCTTGAAGACAAGCCGAAGCTGCTCTCTGCGATCCTGTTCTCGCTCATTCTCGCGATTCAGGAAAAGATGTACCACAGCCCGCGAAACCTTAAAAAGGTCTGCATTATCGATGAAGCGTGGCGACTGCTCGGTGGTTCTAATCCGCACGCGGCCCGGTTTATCGAAACCGGTTATCGTACCGTGCGCCGTCATCGCGGGGCGTTCGTCACCATCACCCAGGGCATCAAGGACTTCACCGCCAGTAAAGAAGCCGAGGCGGCCTGGAACAACAGCTCCACCAAAATCACCCTCCTGCAGGATGCGAAGGCATTCAAACAGTACCTGTCTGATAACCCGGATCAGTTCCTCCCCGTTGAGCAGGAAGTTATTCGCTATTTCCAGAAGGCACTGAATACGGGCTTCAGCTCACTGCTCATTACGGCCGGGGAGTTCAGTTCTTTCCACCGCTTGTTTGTCGATCCGGTAACGCGCGCCATGTTCAGCTCGAAGGGCGAGGACTTTGCGTTTATGCAGGAAGCCCAGAAAGCCGGGGCCACGGCGGAAGAAGCCGCGTACCTGCTGGCCGAAAAAGAGTTTGGGGCAGAGCTTAAGGAGCTTGAAGAATGGGTGAAAGCAGCATGACGACACCGGATGAAACACACAGTGCCGTTGCGGTAAGGGAAGGGGGAGCCGTCAGGGGCGGGCGGCTGAAATGGGGCATGTGGGCGCTGGGCATAACGGCAGCGCTGGCAGCTACTGTCGCGATAAGCCTGCTCACGGTCAGGCTGGCCACGCCGGAGATGGTGACCTTCGATATGAAAGGCACGGTGGACATGTTTATGCAGCAGTCGGCGCAGCAGGAACTGGATGAGGCGAACGCAAAGATGCTCACCCGGCGGTTCAACGCGGCGCTGACGAAAAGCCTCAGTGACTGGCAACACGATCATAACGTGGTGATTCTGGTATCCCCGGCCGTGGTCAGCACGGAGCGCGATATTACGCCGCAAATACGCAATGACATTGCGCACCGTATGCTGGAGAGATGAAATGAAAACGCAGATTGCAGGCATCATTTTACTGACGGTGGCGGTAACAGCAGGGGCAAAAGACCTCGGCACCTGGGGAGCGGTCTTCGAACCTGCTGAACAGGATATGCTGGTTTTTATTCAGGATCGACTGCAGACAATGGAACAAAGCGGGGGGCTTGCCAGGCTGAAAAGTGAAGCCATTGAGCGTGTGAAAAAGAACGCGGTGCGACCGCCACCTGTAGCGGGCTTATCCCCGGCCATAAGGTACCGCACATTCAGTTATGACCCGACCTTTACTGTTGCCAGCACCATTACCGATATGAAAGGCAATGTCATTGCCCGGAAGGGGGATCAGGTTAATCCGTTCGACAAGGTGGCGTTTAACCAGACCCTCTATTTTATCGATGGCGATAATCGCGACCAGGTGACCTGGGTCAGACAGCAACTGGCCGGCACAACGAACAGCAAGGTCATCCTGGTAAACGGCAACATTAAAGAAACCAGCGACGCACTTGATGAGCGTATCTACTTCGACCAGGCCGGGGTGCTCACCACAAAGTTTGGTTTTGAGCATACACCCGTCCGTATTACCCGTGACGATCGCGTGCTGAAGATTGAAGAAATCCCTGTCCGGGACACGAAAGTCACTCAAAAATAAAGTATTCCATCACCATACGGAGCTGATTATGGCCACATTAGGCGAACAGTGCCCTGTGCTTAAAGACTGTCGATCGACGCAAAAAAAACCGCAAAAGCCGTCCCGCAGAGGCACTGCGAACATCATCAAAGACATTTATCCGGAAATCGAGTCATGGGACAACGTGTTTGTCACACAGGTCTGGTTCCGCTGGCTGAAGTCTGTGGATCAACCGCTGACGGAGCCGACAGAACGTGATGAACGGTTTCCAATGTTCCTCGTTGAAACTATCCGGCAGAGAATGGTGGAAACAGGCGAGTGGCGCTGATGTTTTTTGCAGCCCTGTCGTTGCCCAATACCGGATGGCCATGTTAGCCGCCCCGGCTGTCAGGCTGTTCGGTGCTCACGTTGTTGCGCTCCGCCTCAGCCTGTCAGCCAGGCCGCCTTCTGATTAACTTCCTTACTGAGGTATCCCTGTGCAAAGAGATCCTGATTGTAAAAGGACGAGAATTGCCGATATTTCTTCCATGCGCCTGGATGAACAGGCGAAAGCTGAAATTATTGCCATTCTGGGTGAAAACCCGCTGTATAACCGGTCTGTTATCCTGCGTGGTGCCCTGCTTGTTCTGTTCCGTCTTCCCCCAAAAGAGCGCGAAGCTGCCATTCTGGAAGCCGCCGCCCGTTAAGTCTTCACTCCCGTAATCAGCCCGCCCGCCTTCTCCGGTGGCCGTGGCATACCTTTAAGGTCAATTCCATGTCTCAACCTGAAAAAATCGGGCCGGTGCCGGTTGTCCGCGATCGCTTCGGCTACTTTTCACACCCTCTTTATTTCACCCCGGCTGACGATCGCGATTTTGGTCATCCGGGAGAGTTTGATGCCTGGCTTGCTGCCAACCATCTGGAGATGGCGCTGACGGCAATGGACACCGAAGATGGTTCTGTTGCCGCGCTGCAGTACGCGATGACCGGCACATGTTCGCAGTGGAAACCTGACAGCCCGGCAGGAGCAGGGTGGTTTGTCGGTTCACTTCATGAAAATGAAGATGACGGTCCGGTGTGTATCTGGTTGCGGGAGGCACCATGCGGCGAAAAATAAAGCTGCTCTGGTTGTCGTTTGCGATGACGCTCCTGTTCAGCTGCCTGTCGCCGTCAGCAATGGCAGCGGCGAACGCCGGCGATGGCCACTGGGTTAACCCCATCTCCGATGTCTGCTGGAAATGCCTGTTCCCGATGTCGCTGGGCAGCATCAAACTGGCCTCCGGGCCGCAGCCGGATACCAGCAACCCGGCATCCCCCATTCAGATTTGCTCTTACGGCGTGTTGTACCGGATAGGTCTGGCAATAGGGTACTGGGAACCTACAGCGATGACGGACGTGACCCGCGAGCCGGGCGTCATGGTTAATATGGGCGGATTTAAAATCAATCTCGGTCGTACCGGGACAGGGACTGCAGGGCAGAGTGACAGGCCTGCCGCCGGTGCGTTTTATCACGTCCACTGGTACAAGTACCCGCTGATTTCCTGGCTGAACATTATGACCAGCATCGGCTGTTTTCAGGGGGGAGACATGGACATTGCCTATCTCTCCGAGGTAGACCCGCTCTGGAATGATTCCACGCTCTCCATGATCCTCAATCCGGAAGCGGCACTGTTCGGCAATCTTGTCGCGCAGGCGGCCTGTGCGGCTGATGCGGTATCCAGTACAGCAGGTCTGCCGCTTTCTCCACTGTTCTGGTGCGCGGGCAGTCAGGGGTCGATGTACCCATTCACCGGCTATACCAGTGGTGAATTTTCACCTCTCGAATCCTCCCTGCTGGTCAGCGAAAGGATGGCTTTTAAGCTGCACCGTGAAGGGCTGCTCATGAACACGGTCGGTGCAGATTATGCAGTTTGTTACGAATACCCGTCGCCTATCGTGCCGAAAGAAAGATGGCGCTATCAGATGGTCAATATGTATCCGGAAACCAGTAACTGCTATCCGTTCGGGGCCAGCACCCAGACATGGGGTACGCCTCACAATTCGCCTCAGTCTAAGAAAAACTTCGGTTACCTGCTCTGGCGCAAGCGCAACTGCGTGTACTTATGAGGTCACAATGAAAACAACATTTTTTCAGACGCTGATCATCAGCGGTCTGCTCGCCTGCGCACCTGTTGTGGTAGCCAGCGAGCAGGGCACTGTCTCCGGTCAGGACATGGCGTGGATGAAGCAGCAACAACAGGCATTGCAGGAATTTAAGGACAGCATGCAGGGACAGACACTGAATTTACCCCCGGCGCAGCAGGACCTGATCACCCGCCTGCAGAATGATATAGGCGGTCAGCAGGAGGGCGGGAGAGCTGACAGAAAAAGCTTTCCGGCCATTTATTTTGTAAGTCTGGGCCTGCCCCGCGAGGGTCTGCTGCCGATGCTACAGGATGCAACGCGCTACGGTATCCCGGCCACACTCAGGGGGCTTGTGAACAACGATTTGCGCCAGACGGCCAGCGCCATGTATGAGCTGTCTAAAACGGATAACAAGGTCGGCGTGCAAATCGACCCGACGTTGTTCAGCGAATATCACATCACTACCGTCCCGGCTCTGGTGGTGACATGTCCCGGTCACTTTGATGTTATTCGCGGCAGTCTTCCCTTGCAGCAGGCGCTGGAAAAGGTCGCAGAACAAGGCGAGTGCGCCGCCACGGCCAGACAGCTGCTGGAGCGTGCAAAATGAAACGTCTCATGATGATCGCGGCGATGCTGTTTTCCATGCAGGCACTGGCTGATGCAAACAGTGACGCCTTTAATGCCGGCAGCAGTTTCGGTAAATCAAACGTGTCCCAGGGAACCGGCAGCCTCAACAACCCCGGCGCGGTCACCGGGGCCATTCCGGGCTATACCGCAAACCCGCCGCAAAGTGGATATTACGGCGGTGTGACTGGCGGGGATGGAGGATTAAGCAATAAGGGTCAGGTGGCGCTCGGTTCCAGTGATGCAGGCCAGGCAATCATTGATTCGGGTACGAAAAACCCCGTGCCGGTAATTGACCCTAACGCCCCATTTATCACCATAGGCAAGCAGGCCGAAAGCACCGCGGATGGCGTACTGGCAGGAACCAGCCAGCAGTGCACGCAAACGACGGTGTCAAAGTCCACCTTTGAAGACTATACCTGTAGCGCAGATGTAGCAGTTTCAAAAAGCTGTGTCCGTGATACACAAATCAGCGGGCATTATGAAGAAAGGATCACTACAAAGCTTATTACTTCGGATGCCGGAACGTGGCGCAGAGAACTGACAGAACCAACCCGGATTGACTTCAGCTTTCCTGTGGAGGCCGGAGCTACCATGCGGGAGGGGAAAATCACAGTCACATTAGGAAAGCATTCTGTCAGCCCGCAGGCCGCTACATTTAATCTTCTGGGGCAGTCTACCAGGCTTAAAAATAGCAGCATGACTTTTTCCATCAACGTTGCGAATAAGGTTGTACCGGATGACGGATACCTTCGCGGAACGCTGACGTCAGACAGCGACTGGATGATGAAGCAAATATCCGATGGGATGGTTACAGAACTCAACCCTGGTAATACAGCAGGGTTAATGTTTAAAGCAGACATCACAATCGTCAGTACGGAAAAATTCTGGGTGCCCACGACATCCACGCCGTCGGTTTGTCCGGATAGTCCGGGAGGAAAAAGTATCGGGTCAGTATGTTCGATCCCTGGAGGAGACAGGCAGGTGGTGGTGGACGGTCAAATACAAACTGTGCACAGCGACTGCTGGCAGTATACCGATACCTATCTGGTCAGTGAAAACACGGCAGGAACCTGCGCCTCCTTGATCGGCAATGCATCCTGCACTAAATCGAACGAAAACTGTGCAGAATATATTGACGGAACCTGTTCACACAAAAACTACACCTACCAGTGCCAGACAGTGCATTCATCAACAGGACTTGTCTGTGGTGGTCAATATATCTGCAAGTCAGGTGACTGTGACGACACCAATGGTGCGGGGGATAGTGGATTTGATACTGCCGTGGCTAAGCTTGCCGGTCTGGCCTCTGCGGCAGAGGATGTCAAAAATGAGCAAAGCGAAATTAATGTCAGGGCTTTTTCCGGGCAGACCATGAGCTGTCGCAAGGCCGGTGCCGGGTTCTCTAACTGTTGTAAAGATGCCGGCTGGGGCCAGGATACCGGGCTTGCAGCCTGTAACAGTGACGAAATGGCGCTGGGCAAGGCGAAAGCTAAAAAAGTGACCGTCAGTGTAGGGGATCGCTGCGATCATGAAGTGCTGGGTGTCTGTATTCAGAAAAGTAAAGTCTACTGCGTATTTGGCGGCAAGCTGGCCCGCATTATTCAGGAGCAGGGACGCCGCGATCAACTACATGTCTCCTTCGGCAGTGGTGATAACCCGGACTGCCGGGGCATCACGGTGCCTGAGCTGCAGAACATCGACTTTGACCGCATCAACTTTTCAGATTTCTATGAAGATCTCATGAATAACCAGAAAATTCCTGACAGCAGTGTGATGGTGCAGCAGGTCAAGGACCGTATCGCCGCCCAGGTGAATCAGCAGACGGGAGGAAAATGATGAAACGGCTGATCGCGTTGCTGATATTCATCGTCAGCTTACCGGCAGTGGCTGAAGAAATCATTTCGCCGGCTCCGCCTTTTACCGGCTGGTCCTGGTATAACGAACCGAAGAAAAAACCGGAGGCACCGGCACCGAAAGCGCCGGAACCTCAGCAACCCGCTGTACCGGACCTGAGCAAAATGTCCGCGCTGGAGCAGGCGAAAGTACTGAAGGGATACACGATGGAGGCGCTTAACCGCGCCATCCTGTATCCGACGCGCGAGAACACGGCGACGTTCCTGAAGTGGCAGAAATTCTGGACCGACAGGGGGTCGATGTTCAGCCAGTCTTTTGCGGCGGCCCAGCTGTCGAATCCTGATCTGGATTACAACCTGGAGTTTCCGCATTACAACTCAACTGCGCCGCTGGTTCAGTCCCGCGATCAGCAGCTGCGTGACGAGGCAATCGCAAAACTGTCTTCGCAGTACGGTCTGTTCTACTTCTACCGGGGCAGTGACCCAATAGATGCGCAGATGGCAGGCGTCGTGGCCGATTTTGCAAAAACTAACCGTATATCACTGATACCCGTCTCAATCGATGGACAGATTGCACCATCGCTGCCGGACAGCCGCCCGGATAACGGGCAGATCAAGGCGATGAACGTCAGCCATTTCCCGGCCCTGTTTCTCGTTGATCCGCGCAGTCGCCAGTTTCAGCCACTTGCATGGGGTTTCATGACGCAGGATGACCTGGCAAAACGCTTCCTTAATGTCTCAAACGGCTTCAAACCTAACTTCTGAGGTCCCCATGATAGAGAAAGTTTACACCGGCCCATTTAACGCGCGCCGTTCAGTGGCCATGTTCATTCTTAAGTGGAGCATGAAACCATGAAATCATCCCTTAGCAGTATCCTGTGGCTGTTCTTCTGGGGCATGGTGGTAAAGAGTCTTCATGATCTGATGACCCTCTCCGTTTCGTTTACGCAGGAAATGCTTATCTGGCTTGTCTATGGCATGTGGGGCCTCGCAGCGCTGCTGATGTTGTCCGATTTTTGCCGCCATATCCGGCATTACCGGCATCACACTGACAAGGAGGTGCCCCGTGAACCGTAATTTGATCGCCATGCTGCTTCTGATTTTCCCGGTGCTGTCCTGGGCCGGTGTGAGGGAGGATCTTGCGGCTCTTGAAGCAGGTAAAACTGGTGCAATGCCCGTGCAAGCGCCAGTACCAACCGCTTCGCCTGTCAGCGCGCAAAACCTTATGGCGCTGCCCGATGGCCGACAGGCAGATATGAAAGATTATGCCGTGGTGCTTTTTATGCAGTCCCACTGCCAGTACAGCGCGAAGTTTGATCCGGTTCTGAAAAGCTGGGCCGATCAGCATGGTGTCCGGGTGTATCCCTACACGCTTGATGGCGGCGGTGACACCGCTTATCCGGTGCCGCTGATACCCCGAAAATCAAGCCCGGCTTCGCCGCTGGCAGATGAGATCATGACCTTCTTCGGTAACGGGCTGCCAATTGCCACGCCAACAGTCTTTATGGTCAATGTCCATACCCTGAAAGCGTACCCGTTGTCACAGGGGGTCATGGAAATTCCCGCCCTGGAAAACCGCTACGCCAGTCTGATCCAGGCTGATATGGATCAAATTGACCCGCAACAACTGCCGCCGATGCCGGCGAGCACTCAGGTTACTCCTCAGTAAGCAACGGAATAAAAATGAAAAATTACATGTATGCACTTTCGCGTTCCGAGCGCGGCTGGCTGGTTTACAGCACCGCATTTCTGCTCTCGGCCTTCATTTACGGCTCACTGGCACAGTTGGTGGTTAAGGCCATGGCTCATCCTGAAGCCGGCATGATGCTGCGGGACTGTCCGGTAGTGCTGCTGATCTCCCTCAGCGCCGGCTTTCTCTTTACCACCGTCGGGCACTATGCCATCCGTCAGTCCCTTATTGCTGTTCGAAGGGGATAAATGTCATGAAAACATGGGTCGTTAACTGTCTAATTGCATTGATGAAAGATGGTCCTGGGGACAGGAGTTTAAAACGCTTAATGGGTACGTGGTTTCAGTCTCTGACCATGTATATCGTTTTCACGAGGGTAGTTCAAAAAGTTTATGTGACGCAGGCAGACAGGATGCTGAGGGCAATGATGGACCCTACGCAGCTAATAAGATCTGAGCAGTTTATGTTGTCAGTTCTTATCCATTACCCGAATTATATTCTTCTGGCCATTCTGGCTGGCCTGATAGCTTTGTGGGGGTTATGCATTTCTTATTTCTGCATCGACTGGCTAAATTTCCTTCTTTACCGCCGGCTGACTCGCCACCTGGCAGCGCGCCAGAATGTATCCCCGCAGCCACTTTGCTGCGTGAAGGAGGCCAATGATGATTAAAGCCCTTTTGACCGCCACGGCGGTATTTCTGGCAGGGACAGCGGTCACGGCAGCACGCGCTGATGTGAACAGCGATCTGAACGGGTTCTTTGGCAGTCTGGGTTACAGCGGTAACGTCACCCAGGCGCAGGCATGGCAGGGTCAGGCTGCAGGTTACTTTACGGGAGGTTCCGTCTACCTGCGTAATCCGGTGAAAAATGTGCAGCTTATCTCGATGCAGTTGCCCTCCCTTAATGCAGGCTGCGGCGGAATTGACTCATATCTGGGCGCTTTCAGCATGATCAGCGGGGAGGAAATTCAGCGATTTGTAAAACAAATCATGAGTAACGCTGCCGGCTATGCCTTCGACCTGGCATTGCAGACGATGGTGCCGGAACTTAAGCAGGCAAAAGATTTTCTGCAAAAGCTGGCCAGTGACGTTAACTCCATGAACATGAGTTCATGCCAGGCCGCGCAGGGCATCATCGGCGGGTTATGGCCCGTCACTCAGGTGTCGCAGCAAAAAATCTGTCAGGACATTGCCGGTGAAACCAATATGTTTGCTGACTGGGCCGCTTCCCGTCAGGGCTGCACCGTAGGCGGTAAAGGTGACACGGTGACGAACAAGGCCACGGATGCACAAAAGGACCAGGTGCTGAAGAACAAAAATCTAATCTGGGATGCGTTAAACCGCAACAGCCTTTTTAACGGCAACCGCCAGCTGAAGGAACTGGTCATGAGCACTGTGGGTTCCATCATCTTCAACAGAAACGGTGATGTGACCATTCTGACGCCGCTCGTTGATAACCGCGATCTGGTGAAGGTTCTGATGCGGGGCGGAACGGCAAAAGTCTACGGCTGCGATGAAGAATCGCTCTGCCTCGCACCGGTGGTGGCCAATATCACCATTTCTGAAAGTAATGGTCTTGTGACGCTCGTGAAGAACCTGATGCTGTCCATGCAGCTGAAGCTGACGGATGACACCGCGCTGACGGAGCAGGAAAAGGGATTTGTTAACACCACCTCCGTGCCGGTGCTGAAATATCTCACCAATGCGCAAAGCATGGGTATGAGTGCCACGTACCTCATCCAGGTAGCCGACTATATCGCGCAGGACCTGATGATCCAGTACCTGCAGGAACTGGTAAAGCAGGCCAGCCTCGCGATGGCCGGTAAGAACTGGCCAGAAGAAGCCGCGTCGAAACTGCGTGACAACGTCATGCATGCACAGGGCCTGCTGGCCGACATGAAGCTGCAGTCGGCGGCAGACCAGAACGCACTGGATGGTATCGACCGCAACATGCAGTACCTGCAACAGCAGGTTTCCACCATTATCTCCGGCTCTTATCAGAGCAACTATCACTGGGGCGACCAATGATGATTTCCTTACGTTGCGGCCACACTCTGGGGAGGCAGCATGCTTGAGATTTATACGATTTATGGCGGGGGGATGTGGAAATCTGCACTCGATGCCGTGGTGGGTATTATGGGCAACAGTACCTGGCTCACCCTGATGCGTATAGCTGGCACCTTTGCAGTCGGAGGGGTGCTGATCATGTTTATCAAAACCCGTAACCCGATGGAGTTCGTGAAGTGGCTGGCCGTGTTTATGCTGATCACTACCGTGCTGGTTGTTCCTAAGCGGTCCGTTCAGATTATTGATATTACTGACCCGGTTGCCGTCTGGAAGACAGATAATGTCCCTGTCGGACTTGCAGCTATCGCTTCACTGACTACGTCCATTGGATACCGTATCGCCAGCCTTTACGACATGATGATGTCGCGGCCTGACTCGGTGACCTACACCAAAACGGGAATGCTGTTCGGCTCGCAGATTGTGGCAGAAACGCGCGACTTTCGTACCCAGAACCCGGAGCTGGCACAGATGCTGCCGGACTACGTCGAAAACTGTGTGATTGGCGATATTCTGCTTAACCACAAGTACACGGTTAATCAGCTGCTCAACTCAACCGATCCCCTGACGCTGATTACCAGTCAGCCGAGTCCGCTCCGGGGGATCTACAAAACCACCGCCTATACCCGCGAATTTCTGACCTGCGTTCAGGCTGCGACAGAAATTAAAACGCTGGCCAACATCGACGCGCAGCCCGGCAGCGCCAGTTTTGCCTGGCTTACACAGAAGGTCTTCGGTAATAAGGTGGGCGGGGCGACACTACTGGCTAATGCAATGGGTGAAAGCTACGGGTTTTTCTATACCGGCGGCCTGACCGCGGCGCAGATCATGAAAAATAACATCACCAACGGAGCGATCAGGCAGGGTGTTAAGGGCTTTGCGGCACGTTCTTCTGATACGGCAAACCTGCTCAATCTGGCAACAGAGAGCGCCGCCACAAAACAGCGTCTCAGCTGGGCGGCCGGTAGTGAACTGGCCACACGAACCCTGCCGTTTGCACAGTCCCTGCTGATGCTGATTCTGGTGTGCCTCTTTCCGCTGGTTATCGCGCTGGCAGCGGCAAACCATACGCTGTTTGGCCTGAATACCCTGAAAATATATGTCTGTGGCTTCCTGTATTTCCAGATGTGGCCGGTAATGTTTGCCATCCTCAATTATGCGGCGACGTTCTGGCTACAGACGAAAACAGGCGGTACGCCGCTTGTACTGGCTAACAGCGATGTGGTTGCCCTGCAGCATTCTGATGTGGCCAATCTGGCCGGATACCTCTCCCTGTCCATTCCCCTGCTGGCGTTTTACCTGACACGTGGAGCTGCATCCATCGGGTCACAGGTTGCAGGTAGCGTGCTCAGTTCTGGTGCTTTTGGATCTGCAGGTGTTGCAGCATCTACAGCGGACGGTAACTGGTCCTTTAACAATATGTCGATGGACAACGTTTCGCAGAACAAGCTGGACACAAACCTGTCGCAGCGCATGGGGCAGCAGACGTGGCAGGCCGATAACGGTTCAACGCGCACCATGACGGCAAGCGGTATGAACGTCATTGACGGGTCAGGTGCCATGTCCAACCTGCCTGTTAATATGCGGCTCAGCCAGCTGGCCAGTAGCGGCTTCCAGGAGCAGGCGAGGCTGTCACAGGCGCAGGCGCAGACGTCGCTTGATGGCTACAACCACAGCGTAACCAGCGGCTGGTCCCAGCTCTCGCAGCTGTCGCACCAGAAAGGGAGCAGTGAAACGCTCACGCAAGGGGCGGAGAACAGTCAGGCCATGAATGCAAGCCGTGGGGCCAGTATGATGATGTCAGCTGCGGAGAGTTACGCGAAGGCGAATAACATCTCGACGCAGGAGGCCTACAATGCCCTGATGAGTAAATCCAACGAAGAAAGCGCTAATATTGGTGCTGGTTTCAGGGTGGATTCAGGCAGTCAGCTTTTAGGCAAAGGTGTGCAATTAGCCACAGGGGCTAGCGCAAATGTACATGGCGGAGTTGAAGCTAAGGGAGCCATGTCGCAGTCACATGGTACTCAAAATTCCGACTCTAGTGGAATTGACAACCGTCATGATAAAAACAGCCAGATGGTTAACGATTTCCGCCAGGGTATGGATATGGTGACCAGCGCACGGGTGACCGACAGCGCAAGCCATGCCGAGAATGCCGGAACCAGCGATGTGCAGCAACTGGCTGCCACACTCAGTGATGCGAAAAGCCAGTATCACCAGTTCACGACCAGCTCGACGAAAAGCGATGAGTTCAGCCGGATGGCCAGCCTGTCCCAGAACGAAAGCGCCAGCCTCGATGCAAACTACACGCAGGAGTTTGTTAACTGGTCTGCCAATAAATACGGTGATAAAGCCCAGACCATGCTGACCAGCGCCCCGCAGGCCCGCGAGGCGGCAATGGAGTTTGTGAACGAGCGGCTTAAACCGGAAATAATGGGCGATTATCAGCAGGGCCGGTCAGACCTGCGGTCTGGTGACAACCATGAGGCTTTCACGTCCCACAGTTCTGCTCCGTCTGTCGCAGGCGATGCCCCGGTACTTCAGAATGCAAACGGTGGGGTCAGTCCTGTTAGTGGCAGCGCAGCACCAACCATCTCGCAGGGCAATAATTTTGCTGGCGGAAATCAGTACAGTGGTGAGGCACAGTCCGGCATCACCCGTACTGCACTACCGCAGTCTCGCTATCAAAACAGTTCTGAGTCCGGGGGCTATTCACACAGTGGCGTATCGCAGTCCGGAGGCGCTTACAGTAATCAAACACAGCATGAAGCTCAGAGTCATTCAGAACCAGCGACCCGGCAGGGCAGCGTCAACGCTCATGGTACGGGGTCAGGTAGCAGTTCCGGCCAGCAATATGATCCGTATCCGGCGCAGAGGCACGTAAATAGTGGTCATGTTGCGATGACAGGTCAGGCGAAAAATGGGGATGTTCAGGGACAGACGCATAATCTCACCGGAACGGACAACCTGCAGGGAAATAAACTGAGAGATGAGTTCAAACAAAATCAGGACGCCCTGAAAGCGCAGTCAGAAACAGGGTTTAACGCGCAGCAGGAGATGGCCGGTCGTGTTGCAGCCAGGAAAAACTGGAATGAGGAAGAAATTAATAATACTTCTGACAATATTGGTAAAAACCGATCCACTGTTGAAGCATCCAGTGGTATATTAAAAGGAGAACATGATGGTGCTCAAAGCCGATTTGTAAATGGCTATGAGCAAGAGTCGGGTAAGCAACACCTAATTACCCAAGACCCAGGCAAGCAAGAAATACAAAGCAGGCTTGAAGAATTAAGAAAAAAAGCAAGCTAAAGGAGTAGGCAGATGGTGATTACGCAAAATGATGTCGGTAACGACATTAAAATGATAACAGACAGTCTTGCTGACAAAAACAGACCACTGGTCGCTCCGTTGGCTGCACTGAAACTAGCGATGTTGTGGCCGGGTCTTTGTCTTATTGGTTACTTAGTTGCGCTCATGTGGGTATTAGGAAACTATGCGCCAGTTTTTAATAGTTTTGGCGATGCTGTTAGTTTGGGAAGTGATTATGGCATGGGGTTTGCTGCTGCAGCCCTTACTGTAGTCTTTGCCTTAGCAATTGGCGCAGGCATGTATGGGCCAGCACTGCTTTACCTGACTATTCCGGAAAATATCAGGCGGCAGTCGGTAATCATTAAAAACATGAAAAAACTCGCAAAAAATCTGGGAATGTTTTTCATTGTTTGTAATTTCATGCTTGCAATCGTTGTATGTTTTTATCGAGATTTAATAGTTGCGTCACCATTTGTGCTGTTACTGTCTTTCATCATTATGCAGGGCATCCTGAGCGCAGAAATGACCCGTTATGGTATTGCACCGTTAATGAAAAAAATGGTATCGCTTGCCCGTAAGATCTAATCCCGCTTGATTCAAATCAATAAAGCCTCGCTAAACCAGCGGGGCTTTATATTACCCCTAAAGAAATAATCTCTCCTGCCGATAAAAGTCTGGTTAATGGTCTGCCATTAACCCGGATGTTTTGGCACATACAGGATAACTTCAATGAAATTAAAAAATATTGCCGTTGCTGGCATCGTACTCTCTGTTTTCACCCTCTCTGGCTGCGGCGCAATGTCAACGGCAGTTAAAAAACGTAACCTCGATGTCAAAACGCAAATGAGTCAGACTATCTGGCTTGAACCGTCATCTGAGAAGACCGTTTATATCCAGGTCCGTAATACCTCCGATAAAGATATGTCAGGACTGGAGGCATTAATTAACCGTGATTTGACGGCGAAAGGTTATAAAGTCAGTTCGTCCCCGGACACCGCCTATTACTGGGTGCAGGCCAACGTACTTAAAGCCGATAAAATGGATCTCCGTCAGGCACAGGGTTTCCTGAGCACGGGTTATGAAGGCGCTGCGCTGGGTGGTGCACTGGGCGCGGGGATCACCGCGTATAACTCCAGCTCTGCCGGCGCGACACTGGGCGTGGGTCTGGCAACTGGCTTAATCGGCATGGCCGCCGATGCAATGGTTGAAGATGTGAACTACACAATGGTGACCGATCTGCAGATTTCTGAGCGCAGTAAAGCAACCGTGACCACCGACAACGTCGCCGTGCTGAAGCAGGGCACGTCAGGCGCAAAAATCCAGATCAGCTCTGAAGAAGGCAATCGCCAGAAATACCAGACCCGCGTCGTGTCTAACGCGAATAAGGTCAACCTCAAATTCGAAGAAGCTAAACCCGAACTTGAAGCCCAGCTGGCGAAGTCTATCGCCGGTATTATGTAATTCCACCGGCGACGGCAACACGCTGTCGCCGGCATTCTCTGCATTACCCCTCTAAAAGCATAACCCCCTCCGGAGATAAACCCGGCTACGGTGCGTATGTGCGTAATGTTATTCCCGTGAAATTTCGCTTCCTCGCATGACTGCGCATGGCGCAGCCCTGTCTGCGGCGAGCGCCTGTTAATTAACTTCTTCACGCTACCTGTTCAGGTGGCGCGATGACTGCCGGAAAATTTCCTATGAGCTTTGCAGGCAAGAACCTTACTCAGGGCGGCCAGATGACCGCCTACCGCTGGCGTATGTTTATTCAGGTAAACAACTGGATCGGTTTCTGGGTGCTGATCCTGTTCGTCCTGATCGCCTCCTCACTGTTTCTGTGGCGCACGCCCCAGGAGATGCTCGATAACGGAGGACTTTACTGGTTCGCCAACCTGAACCAGAGTTTTATCGACCTCATGCCAGCAGGTGCCGGTCGGTTTTACGATGTGCATTATTATCATGCGGCCACTCACACCAGTTATGTTCTCAAAATGACACTGGTGCAGATATATGGCGACCCGTACATGAACGCGATGGGGGAGCAGGTGCTGGAACAGCTGCAATGGGCCGCGCTGGCCAGCGGCATATTTTGCACCGGTGTGTTCGCCGCCATTTCCTGGTATATCTCGCGTATCGGTAAGCAGGAGAGCGAAGATCAGTATATCTCCGGGATGCAGCTGACAGATAAACCTGCTGAAGTTAACCGGTTATTGCGTCAGAACGGTGAGCTGTCCGATTTGCGCGTCGGGGAGCTGCACATGGTGCAGCGTGCTGAAGTGATGAATTATCTTATCCACGGCACCATTGGCGTGGGTAAATCGACAATTATTCGCTGGCTGCTTGATTACATTCGTAAGCGCGGCGACCGGGCCATTATTTACGATTCCGGCTGTACGTTTACCGAAACCCATTACGATCCGCATACTGACATCATTCTTAACGCCCACGATGAACGTTGCGCCAACTGGCAAATGTGGGGCGAGTGTGTGGATGCCGTCGATTACGATAACATCGCCGCCAGTCTTATCCCGGTTGAAGGGGATTCTGACCCGTTCTGGGTATCCAGCTCGCGCACAATTTATGCCGACCTTGCCATTCGCATGTCAGCTGATCCAGATCGCAGTATCGAGAAATTCCTTAAAACCCTTCTGTCACTCAGCATGCAGAGTTTGCGTGAATATCTGGCTAACACACCTGCCGCCAACCTCGTTGAGGAAAAGATCGAGAAAACGGCTATCTCAATTCGCTCTGTCGTGACCAACTATGCCAAAGCGCTGCGTTATCTGCAGTGCCTCGATGATGGTGTAAAACCTCCGTTCACCATCCGGGAATGGATGACGACAGAGAAATACGATAGCAGCTGGTTGTTTATCTCCACTCAGGCCCGGCACCGGAAAAGCGTCAGGCCACTGATTTCACTCTGGGTATCGATGGCCACCCTGATGCTACAGAGTATGGGTGAGAACAGCGATCGCCGCGTATGGTTCATTTTTGACGAACTCCCCAGTCTGCAGCGGATACCTGAATTTAATGAAACCCTCGCAGAGGGGCGAAAATTTGGCGGCTGCTTCGTTATAGGGGTCCAGAACATGGCGCAGCTGGTTCACGCCTATGGCCGTGAGTTGGCGAAAAGCATGTTTGACCTGCTCAACACCCGAATGTACGGCCGTTCACCCAGTGCGGAAATGGCAGAGATTGTTCAGAAAGAACTGGGAAACCAGCGCAAGCGGGAAATCCGGGAGCAGAACTCCTATGGCCTGGATACGGTACGCGACGGCATCTCACTCGGTAAGGACAAGGTTAACAACCCGATTGTCGATTACGAACAGATTATGCGTCTGCCGAATCTGAATTTTTACGTGCGTCTTCCCGGCGAATATCCAGTTGTCAGGCTGGCACTGAAGTACAGGAAACCGGTGAAACGCCACATCGGCCTTATAGAGCGAAATATCCGTGATGTGCTGAGTCCGGAGCTGGAAAAGGTTATTCAGGAGAACGAGCGGGCGGCCACCTCCGCAGGAATTACCTTCCCTACCGGCGATGAGGTGTTGGAGAACAGTAACGCAACTGCCGAAACCGCGCCTGCTGATGTGCCGCAACCAACGCCAGTTAAGTCTCAGGACAGCACTGCGGTGGACGTTCCGGCGGTGGCCCAGGTTACGACCTCACAACCATCACCAACCGGCTCCGTAACTGAAAAAGTATCCGTTCCGCCAGTCACTACAGCGACCAGATCTGTCACTCCACCTGAAGATAGTTCACCAGTTTTCGTGTCACCGGTTAAGGCTACACCGAAAGGTAATGTTGTCTCCCTGCGCCCTGTCCTTGTGCGAACAACCCCACCGGTGGTCTCCAGTACACCGGGGAATGTGCATGCAGCCCCCGGCAAAGGTAAGGATGCGCTGGAGGTGCTTAATCGGCGGCTTCGTCAGCCCGCCGCCGTCGCCACGAGTGACGAGGGGGAGGACACGGTTTCTGAAGGCGGTGAATCGCTCAATCTCGACATGCACATCAATGCCCTGCCGGATGGTGGCCTTGAGCTTTCCACTACAGGTTCACATGAGCGAAGCAACGATCATCCTGCTGACCACCGCGCCAGCAGGAGCCTGGCCCAGGACGAAGAAAACATTCTGCTGCACCGCCATCCTGACGATCCGGGTTACAGCGAGTACGACCTTAACTATGACGACGGAGAACGTGACCTATGATGTCAGTCGCCCCCGTAGCCTCGGCAGGTTCTGCTGCCGGCTATTACAGCCATTCTGATAATTATTATTTTCTCGGCAACCTGCAGAGCATGTGGCTGGGTGAAGGTGCCAGAGAGCTGGGCCTCGACGGCCCCGTCCGTAGTGATTCGCTGACGGCAATTCTGGAAGGCCGTCTGCCGGACGGCTCACGTCTCGGTAAGGAAGTTAACGGGAATCATGTCCACCGTCCGGGGCATGATCTTACCTTTTCCGCCCCCAAAAGCGTCTCGATACTGGCTCTGATCGGCAACGATAAAGCAATGCTGGAGGCGCATAACCATGCTGTGCGGGTGGCGGCTGGTTATGTGGAAAAGCTTATCTCTGCACGCCACACCAAAGACGGCGTTACGTCTATTGTACACACCGGCAAGATGGTGGCGGCCGCTTTCACACATGATACATCACGTAATCTCGACCCACTGATCCACACTCATCTGCTGGTCGCCAACATGACGGAGCACGACGGCAAATGGAAAGCACTGGCCACTGACTACATCCACAATGCCGGCTTTATCGAAACCGTCATGAAGATGCAGGTCACACTCGGAAAAATCTACCGTGCAGACCTGCGTCAGCAGGTTGAGGCTCTCGGCCACGAAGTGAAAGAGGTCGGCAAACACGGAATGTGGGAGATTAAAGCCATTCCGGATGAAGTTGTGGAGGAATACTCCTCCCGTGGCAGGGAGATTCGGGGTGCGGTGGGGGCGGATGCTACGTTGCGCAGTCGGGATGTGGCCACAAAAGATACGCGCCGCGCAAAGGTTGATCCGTCACGTATGCGACTGATGGAGCGCTGGCAAACGCAGATGAAGGAGAAGGGTTTCGATCTGAAAGGCTACATGGACAGTGTGAAGCCAGCTGAAAGCCACACGGCTCGTTCCCCGTCACACATCCAGCCGCCGGCAGACGTTCAGAGACGGACACCGCCAGACAGCATCACAGAAAAGGCCCCTGTGCTGGACAGTATACCCGATGCTCAAAAAGTCACTGAACGTGATGCGCCGCGTCAAGAACCGTCCCGCCCTGTCATATCCACCCCGCCCGTAATGCAGTCCGGAATGCAAAGCACGTCACCTGCTGCACAGGCGGCTAAAGTCGGGTCTGAAAAAGCGGACATCAGGACGGAAGTATCCGACGCCGTCCGGCAGGCTATTTCCCATTTAAGTAATGACAAAACCCGTTTTACGTGGGGTGAGCTGATGCTGACGACCACAGAATTCAGTGACCAGCTCCCGGCCGTTGCCGAGATCAAAATGGCCATCGATGCCTCCCTGAAGGAGGGCATGATCATTCCGCTGGACAGTGAAAAGGGGGTGTTCACCTCGCGTATTCACCTCCTGGATGAGCTGTCCATCCAGGCACTGAGCCAGGAGCGCCTGAAAGACGGCAAGGTGGTGAGCTTTGCCCGTCCTGCGCAGTACGCCCCCCGTGCCCTTGAGGCCGTGGAGAAATCCCCTCTGGTGTTAATGAACGCCCCGACCGGTGTGGCCGGCATCCGTGAGCTGACGGCGCAACTGACAGACATTTCCACTGCCCACGGTCGCGAGGTGACCGTTCTGGCCAGTTCGGCGGAGCGCGCCACGTCTCTCGCGAAGTCCGATACGCTGCGCGAACGCCTCATCAGCCGACAGCATGTCCTGAGCGGTGATTTCGGTCTTAAGCCGCAGAGCACGCTTATCATTGAAGGTGCCGAACGTCTGGGCCTGAAAGAAACACTGGTTCTGCTGGGGGAAGCCCGTGAAAAAGACGCGCAACTCGTTTTTCTCGACAGCGCGGGACGTCAGGCAAACGGAAACGCCATGTCGGTACTGGAGTCAGCCGGCGTTGAACGCAGCCGGCGAACGGAGCCTGCGCCGGGCCTTGAGGCTGAAGTGGTCAGTATTGCCGACAAACGTGACCGTTATGCTGCTCTGGCCACACGGTTTGCTGAACTCAGCGCCGGCAGCGAGCCGGTCACCGCTGTGGTACTGGGCCAGCGGGAGCAGAAGCATCTGACCGGGCTTATCCGGGATGCCCTGCAGAATGCCGGACAGCTTGAGCGTGACGGTGTCACGGTAGAGGCACGTTCACCGGTCTGGCTGGACAACAAAACACGCCGGATGCCCGGCACTTATCGTGCAGGGCAGGTACTGGAAGACCGCAGTGATGCAAAGACCACCCGGCATTTCGTCATTGACCGTATCCACGAAGACACACGGGTCCTGTCCCTTATTGACAGTGATGGCGTACTTTCACGTATGAAAACGTCTGAACTGACCGCCGACTGGCGTCTGTATGACAGCGAGACGATCAGTATCAGCACAGGCGAGCAGCTGATCGCCATCGCCGGTGACAGGGAGGCTGGCCTGAAAGCGAAAGACAGGTTGCAGGTCACCGGGTTCAGCACAAACGGTATTCAGGTGGAGCGTGATGGCCAGACACTGACGCTGCCGGCGGATCGGCCTTTGTATGTGAAACATGCCTATGTGGCCGCACCGGGCGGGCGGGACAATGATACCGGTGTGGTACTGGCCGCGCTTAATTCACGTGATATTTCAGCACGCACCATGAATTCACTGGCGCAGTCCGGCACACGCGCTGAAGTGTTTACCGCTGAAACGCAGGACAGGGCTGAAGCCCGGTTGCAGCGTATGAACACCAACAGCTCGCCGGTGCAACTCGTCCGGCACCTCAGCGGGAAGGACGATGTCAGTGGTGCAATCAGTGCCCTGCAGCACGGGGTGAAAAGTGAAGCAGGGCTTGCAGTGTGGCGTGCCATTAATGACCAGCGGGGGGTGACATTCAGCGAACTGACATTGCTTGCAAAGGCAGCAGAGTATCATCCGGACATCGGTGCGGTGGGGCAGCATATCGACATGATGGTCAGACAGGGCGATCTGCTGCCGGTGTCGGTCAGGGGGGAACCCGCCCTGGTCGCCCGCGCCACATGGGAAATGGAGAAAGCCATTATCCGGGTGATCGATGAGGGTAAAAACACGCAGGAGCCGCTGCTGGAGCAGGTTGATCCGCGTTTGCTGGACGGCCTGACGGACGGTCAGAAGGCAGCCGCCAGAATGGTGCTGGGCACAACGGATCAGTTTATCGGTATTCAGGGTTATGCCGGGGTCGGCAAGACCACACAGGTTAAAGCTGTTAAAGCCGCCATTGAAACCCTGCCAGCTGACGGGCGACCGGTGCTGAGCGGACTTGCTCCCACGCACCAGGCTGTAAAGGAACTTAAGGACACAGGAATGCCCGCGCAGACGGTGAAGTCTTTCCTGGTTGAGCATGACCAGCGTGTCAACGCCGGCGAAAAACCTGACTACCGTGAACGTGTCTTTCTTATCGATGAATCCTCCATGATCGGAAACCAGGACACCGCAGCTGCCTACCTTGCAATTCAGGCCGGCGGCGGACGCGCCGTCTCAATGGGGGATATTGCTCAGTTTGAATCGGTAGACTCAGGCGCGCCCTTTAAACTGGTACAGGAACGCAGCCCGATGGATGTGGCAATTATGAAGGAAATTGTCCGTCAGAAAGATGTGCAGCTCAAAGGGGCGGTGCACGACATCATTGATAACCGTATAGACGCCGCACTCAGGCGCATCGAGTTGCAGCCCGCAGATAAAATCCCGCGTATGGCCGGGGCTACGCTCCCTGATTCCGGTATTGTCACCACTACGGATGCCGTGGGTGACATTGTCAGGGACTGGACAGAAAGAACCCCGCAGGCCCGGCAGAATACATTAATCATCACACAGCTGAACGCCGACCGGCAGGCCGTCAATGCAGGGATCCACGCGGTATTAGCAGAACGCGGGGAACTGGGGGAGAAAAGCATCACCGTTCCGGTGCTGGAAAAAATTACCCATACCCGCCATCAGTTTAATAAAACCGCCGCGTGGCAGGCCGGCATGGTGGTGAAACAGGGAGAACGTTATCAGGACGTTATTGCCGTGGACAAACATGGCTCACTGGTTACGGTCAGGGATGAGAACGGCAGGCTGGGTATGGTGTCACCCCGCGAACTTATTACCGGTGACGTGGAGCTGTTTAACCGCAGCAGCATCACAGTCAACGCCGGGGATGAGCTGCGCTTTACGGCCACCGACCGTGAGCGCGGCCAGACCGGTAATCAGCGGTTTACCGTACAGTCCGTGAATGACAACGGGGACATTATCATGAAGGGAGCGGCCGGAACGAAGACAATCAATCCCGCTCAGGTGCGTGCAGAGCAGCATATTGACTATGCGTGGGCGGTCACCGGCTACGGCGCACAGGGTGCAAGCAGCGAGTACGTTATCGCGCTGGAAGGTACGGAGGGCGGGCGTAAATATCTGGCATCACAGCGGGCCTTCTACATTTCTGCCTCCCGTGCGAAAGAACATGTGCAGATCTACACCGACGGAAAGAGTAAGTGGGTTTCCGCCATGAAACAACCCGAACAGGAGGTGAAAACCGCGCATGATGCCCTTAAGCCTGAGACGCAGCGCCAGCAGGCAAAAGCCATCTGGGCGATGGGGCAGCCCGTTACAAAAACCGCCATCGGACGGGCCTGGACGCGGCATCAGTCACTGGGAGAACATAGCCTGACGGCAAAAATCATCCCGGCCACCCGGCGTTTTCCGGAGCCGGCGCTGGCGTTACCACTCTATGACAACAACGGTAAAGGGGCCGGACTGGCCCTGATCTCCCTGGTCGCCAGCCCTGAAGGGCGGATGACGCAGGGAGATATACGCATGGTGGCCACAGAAGGTGCGCGCGGGGCCGTACTCCAGCGCAGTCAGACGGGCAATACACATGTTGTCAGGAGTATCAGCGAAGCACTGACGGCCGTCCGGGAGCATCCGGGAGACGGGGTGGTATGGCAGACAGGTGAGGAAAAACCCTCAGCACACCTGATGAAAGTCAGCCGGGGGATACATCAGGAGAGTGATGCAGACCGCATCCGGGGAGTATCAGGCCCTGAACCGGAAATCACGGTGCCTGTCCCACGGGACAATCAGGCGCACGAGGCGGAACAGCAGTCTGTGCTGCAGGCAGCAGAGGCGTTGCGCAGAGCGAGTGAACAGGAGAAAGCCGGCGCGGTTGTGAACACGGAGGCGCTGCAGAATGCCCGTCATAAACCTGAGTCAGTCACGCTGCCTGCCGAAGAAAGCATTATTTTACCGACAGACCTGGCGCAGGAGCGCACAAATCCGGTGTTCACTCCGGACGGCAACACGCTGCGCAAACTCACACATGAGCTGACCAACAGCGCCGGGGAGCGCATCCCGGCTGGGGTGATGCGCGGTGAGAAAGGCACTGATCCGCAGCGCACGGCGGCAGAACTCGCCAGTGCCTCGAAGGTGGTGAATGACCTCGCGGCAGCCGAAAGAGATATGGTTCGACAACCTGCCGAAGGCGAACGTGGTCGTTCCATCGAGCATGAAGAACACGCTCACAGCCGCACGATCCAGAAAGAACGTTAACAGGAGAATCTGCACATGGTTTTAAGGCACAAAGTTCTGTCTTTACTAGTTACAACATGCATTTTATTTTCAGAAAACACCCTGTCTTCGGCCCCGCCGGCCCCCTTCACTGCAGAACAGGAAGCCCGGATTGGAAAAATCGCAGGGGATTATCTCCTGGCTCACCCGGAAATACTGGGTCAGGTCAGCCAGAAACTGCAGCAGCAACAAAATGCGCGTAAGCAGCTGCATTACGGGATGAAAGTGATGGAACACCAGAGCGAACTGCTTATCGATCCGGATACACCTTCATCGGGTCCTGACGACGCAGCTGTTGCGGTCATTGAATTCTTTGATTACCAGTGCATCTTCTGCAGTCAGCTGGCCCCGGTGATGGAGCAAATCATGGGAACCAGCCCGGACGTGCGTTTTATTTTTAAAGAATGGCCCATCTCGCTCAGAAATGGCCGGCATCAGAAAACGCAGCATTGCAGGGGATCAGCATATGGAAACAGTACGGCAGCAAAGCCTACATGGCCTATCACAACGGCCTGTACCGCACCGGTCACAATGAAGGGAAGCTGACGACTGCGGATATTAATGCCGTTACAGCGTCTACCGGGTTGAAGGTGCAACCCGCAGGTGATCATCATGATGTTCTGGTCAGGACCGATGCGCTGGCTCAGGAACTGGACCTGAGCGGAACGCCCGGCATCATCGTCATGCCGGTAAAAAATGCGACGCCTGACCGCATTACGGTATTCCCCGGCATGGCAACAGCAGCACAACTGCAGGCTGCGATTATAAAAGCCAGACGGTAGCATTCTTTTTTGGCACTGTGTATACAGATTCAAAAACATGCTAATAGCTATTAACAGACTTTTTGCGTCTGCTTAGAGGATTTTTATTCCCACCTCTTTATCCCAGAGGTAATGAGGTATAAATAGAAGGGATAAAGGTTTAGGAAGGTGCATTTAATTATGAATGCCTCTGAAAAGCAGTACAGGCAGCTGCTAGCTAAAGGCTATGCCGCATGGACTGGGGAAGATTTTCTCAGGGCAAAAGCGCAACAAGAAAAAATCTTTAATTGGCTTAGCTTTAATAATTACCTCCCCCCGCCCGGGTCACCAGTGCTGGAAATGGGTTGTGGAAACGGAGCCATGGCATCTCGGAGTCTGGCTGAGCAAGGGTATTCAGTATGGGGTGTGGACTTCTCCGAAACAGCCATTAAATGGGCTGAAAATAATTTCCGCCAGTCAGGCCTAAACGCACATTTTATTGTTGGAAATGTTTGCCATATTGGTTCGTTTGAGGATGGCAAGTTTGAATTTATTATTGATGGCAGCTGTTTGCATTGTCTGATAGATGATGAACGGAACCATTTTTTGCTGAGGTTAAAAGATTACTTATACCAGGTGGACGTTTCGTGATTAGTTCCATGTGCGGAACCCCCCGGCTTGCTAATGACATGACTGCCTATGATCCGGCCAGGCATCATTTACTGAAAGGAGGTAAACCCAGGCGTACTTTGAAGCCGCTTGGGAACCTGATAAATGAGCTACAAGCTGAGCACTTTAATGTGCTTGCAACAAGAGTGAATAACAATGCATGGTGGGATCATGCCACAATCGTATGTACCGTTAACGAATCACTGGAGGAGCGCAGAATAAGATAATATTTTTAATCTGATTATGTTTTATTTTTACTATAGTGAGACTCTAAATGGGTTAGTTCATATGGCGCCATTCATGCAAAGGCGCCAGGACAACAAAGCCTTAAATTAAAAGTGTGTTAGCGTGTTATCAGGCTGACCGTGTTGTGGCAGGTCAACCCGAACCTTCAGGCCGATAAAAAGAGCAGCGAGCAACATCACGCTACCTGCGGTAAGAAAAACGCCCGTTACGCCACCGAACCCAAACACGAGTCCACCTAATGCAGCGCCGGCAGCGATTGAGGATTGTACGGATGCAACCACCATGCCCCCGGCTGTTTCTGGCTGATCCGGTACAGCGCGCGCCACCCAGCTAGACCAGGCTACAGGGACGCCCCCAAATGCCACACCCCACAGCACGATCAGAAACATCAATCCGGTAATCTGAACGGGAAGCCAGATCATGAAAAATGCCGCTATGCCCACGATTGCAGGCATCAGCACCAGGGTTGTACGCAGGCTATGTTCCATCAGCCATCCGGCCAGTAGCGTTCCGACGAAATTGGCGACACCAAACCCAAGCAGCATTAAAGCCAAACTATTCACATCAATATGGACAACGCTTTCTAGAGCCGGACGAATATAGGTAAACAGTGCGTACTGGCCCGTATGGGCGAGCACGCATCCCATCATTCCCGACGCGATGCCAGGCCGTCTGAGTAACTCCATAACCGATGCGGTTCGTATCGCTTTGCGTGGTGTCATACGCGGAAGAGTAAATAACTGGACGATTAACGTCAGCATGCCAACCGCGGTTGCTGCTAAAAAGGCGCTACGCCACCCATAGAGCCCACCCAAATAACTTCCCAGCGGTACCGAAACCACAGTACCTACGGCAATGCCACTGAAGATAAAGGATAAGGCGCGCGGAACGAGTCTGCCCGGGACCAGGCGCATAGCCACTGCAGCAGCCATACTCCAGAACCCCCCCAGAGCAACGCCCAGCAGTATTCGCATAATTAACAGAATGGTCAGGCTGGAAGAAAACGCCACAAGTAGGTTAGAGGCAATCATCAGCCCGGTGAAGCTCAAAAGGACTACTCTTCTGTCAAACCTCCGAGTCAAACCTGGCACAAGCAGGCCGGCAAACAAGGCCACAACTGCTGTCACAGTTACTGCCTGACCAGCAAGGGCCTCCGACACATGAAGATCATAAGCCATAGGCGTCAGCAGACTGGCAGGAAGGTATTCGGCTGTCAGCAAACCAAAGACTCCCATTGCCAGGGAAAACACAGCCGTCCATGCTGCTCTTTTTGGCTCATCTTCAGCTGCTGCTTCTGACACAACACTATTTACATCATTTCTCATCTTACATATCCCAGAATAATTACCACAGCCGAAAGCCTAGCGCCGATCCTCAGGACGATCTATGATGCTTACTCTTGATATTATGTCCGAAAACCCTGATATGACCGATAAAAAACAATTAGCCCTGTCATCCGATCTCATAAGTGAACTGTTGACGGGCATGCGCCTGCGCGGTGTACAGTATCGCCGTGTTCAGACCGGATCCTCTTTTGGGCTGGGGTTTGATGACAGGCCGGGACACGCTTATTTTCATTACTTGGCTGTCGGTACAGCCTTTTTACGTACTAATGACGGTGTGCTTCACGAACTGACTGCTGGTAATGCAGTGTTCATGCCGCAGGGGCGGCAGCATCAGCTTCTTTCAGAACCCCGGGCTGTTTTTCAACAGATCGATAATTACGCTGCAGCTCCTCTCGGAGAAGATGTTAGCGGAGTTAATACGTGCCCCAGTACCCACCCGACTCCAAGCGCAGTGCTATTTTACGGTTGTATGGAATTTGATCTCGGCGGCATGGAGGGACTAGGCAGACTGATGCCTGAGGTCATGGTAGCTAATACTACTACTGACCGGAAGAGCTTTCCGAGCCTGGTGCCGATCCAGTCTGCCATGAAAGGCGAGATATGCGCCGGGCGTATCGGCTTTGCCGGCATTCTGGCACGGCTTGCCGAGGTAGCGGCCGCGATGATTGTACGCGGATGGATTGAATCTGGCTGTGAGAGCGCATCCGGCCTTGTTGCGGCATTACGTGACCCGCGTCTTGCCCGTGCCATCCTGGCTATACATCGTCAGCCCGGCAAAGAATGGACTGTAGCTGAATTAGCTGCGGAGTCGCATGTATCGCGTTCTGTTTTTGCAGATCGCTTTAAGACGACAATTGGTGTTCCGCCATTGCGTTATGCTACAGAGTATCGGATGCGTCTCGCCAGACAGTGGCTCAATCACGAGAAGCTTACGATCGATGTTGTAGCCCAGCGCTTGGGCTACACATCTCAGGCTGCGTTCAGCAGGGCTTTCAAGCGAATAAATGGCCTGCCGCCGGGAGCATGCCGCGGCGGCTTTCTGAAGAATACGCCATGAATATTGAGGCTGGATATCCTGTTCTACTTTGGTCATATCATGAGTTCGAGCAGAATGTCCGCTCTGAGCGAAAAGCGGACGCCCGCATCGCGTTAACAGGCGTCCGATATTTTGAAGTGGGCAGATTACTTAACCCGCTTACCCGTTTCGTCAATGACCTTCTCGCCATCCTCTTTAGTGAACGCTCCTTTCTGACCTTCCGGCAGAATATCCAGCACTATTTCTGAAGGGCGGCAAAGACGAGTGCCAAGCGGCGTAACGACTACCGGCCGGTTAATCAGGATCGGATGTTGAAGCATGAAATCAATTAACTGCCCATCACTAAATTTCTCTTCATCAAGACCCAGGTGTTCATAAGGCTCAACATTCTTACGCAATAATGCACGCACCGTCATTCCCATATCTGAAATAAGTTTAATCAGCTCATCACGTGTCGGTGGCGTATCGAGATAATAAATTATCGTCGGTTCATTGCCGCTGTTACGGATCATCTCCAGCGTGTTGCGTGAAGTGCCGCAGGCAGGGTTGTGATAGATGGTAATATTGCTCATATCTGTATCTCATTACAAAGTGATCGAGAGCCGCAACGCCAGCGCGGCCAGAGTGACAAACAGCACGGGCAGAGTCATGATAATGCCGGTGCGAAAGTAATATCCCCAGGTAATCGTTATATTTTTCTGGCCAAGCACATGCAGCCAAAGCAGGGTTGCCAGACTGCCAATCGGAGTGATTTTTGGACCTAAATCGCAGCCAATTACGTTGGCATAAATCATTGCTTCTTTGACGACGCCAGTCGCCGTACTCCCGTCAATTGACAGCGCGCCAATAAGCACCGTCGGCATATTGTTCATCACCGACGACAGGAACGCGGTCAGGAAGCCGGTGCCGAACGTTGCTGCCCATAACCCCTTCTCTGCCAGCAGGTTCAGCACGCCAGACAGATACTCCGTGAGCCCTGCATTGCGCAGGCCATAGACCACCAGGTACATGCCCAGCGAAAAAATAACGATCTGCCATGGCGCACCACGCAGGACTTTTCCGGTGTTGATGGCATGACCTCTTTTCGCCACAGTAAACAGTACTGCTGCGCCAGCAGCCGCTATCGCACTGACCGGGATCCCCAGAGGCTCCAGAACAAAGAAACCGACAAGCAGCAACAACAGGACAATCCAGCCCGCTCTGAACGTTGCCGGATCTTTTATCGCGCTGGCAGGCGTCTTCAGCAGCGAAACGTCATACGTAGCCGGAATGTCCCTGCGGAAGAAGAGATGCAGCATGGCCAGCGTGGCAGCAATCGCTGCCACATCCACGGGGATCATAACGGAGGCGTACTGCGTAAAGCCCAGACCGAAAAAATCCGCCGAGACGATATTTACCAGATTAGAAACAATGAGCGGCAGGCTGGCCGTATCTGCTATAAATCCTGCAGCCATCACAAAGGCCAGTGTTGTGCCCTGGCTGAATCCCATTGCAAGCAGCATCGCAATCACAATTGGCGTTAGTATCAGCGCGGCGCCGTCGTTGGCGAACAAAGCGGCTACAGCGGCACCGAGCAACACTATCCAGGTGAACAGCATGCGGCCACGTCCGTTACCCCACCAGGAGACGTGCAGTGCGGCCCACTCAAAGAAGCCGCACTCATCAAGCAGCAGGCTGATGATAATTACCGCAATAAATGCCGCTGTCGCGTTCCAGACGATATTCCAGACAACGGGAATATCAGCTATATGGATGACACCGGTTACCAGCGCCAGCACAGCCCCGATACTCGCACTCCAGCCAATACTCATGCCTCTGGGTTGCCAGATCACAAGTACCAGCGTCAGTAAAAATATACTCCCTGCCAAAAGCATCTCAGACTCCGTTATATATGATTATGTGAATGTGTTTTTCTGTTTTCAGCAGGAGGTGCAGGCAGATTTATCCAGCCATTCACGCACATCCTCTCGCATACACTGCCAGGACGTCGTGATTGTCTCAGCTGCCCATGCCGGTATGTGGGGTGACAGACGATAGTGGATCCATTTGCCTTCACGACGATCCAGAACCAGACCAGCCTCTCGAAGGATAGCCATATGTCGCGAGATTTTGGGCTGCGATTCGGAAATGGCCGCACAGATATCGCAGACGCACAGTTCTCCTGACTCCCGGAGAAGCATGACGATGGCGAGCCGTGTTTCATCCGACAGGGTTTTGAAAAGCTGAACGGGTTGTAGCATTTTCCACTCCTTTCCCTTTAGAATATACATATGATAAATCATATATGTTAACTTTGAAATCATCTGCTCTCTGGAGGAGAAAAATGGAACTATTTCCTGCCCTGAATATTGAATGCTTTGATCAACATATCGCTGAACGCCTGCACCTGCAGGAGCCACCACGGATTCTGATCCTGTATGGCTCAGTCAGAGAGCGCTCCTACAGCCGCTTTGCCGCGGAAGAAGCTGGTCGCCTGCTGACGGCGATGGGCGCGGAGGTAAAACTCTTTAATCCCTCCGGTTTACCCCTGCCGGATGATGCGCCAGACACGCATCCTAAAGTCACCGAGTTGCGCGGTCTGGTCAGATGGTGTGACGGGATGGTGTGGAGTTCTCCGGAAAGACATGGGGCTATGAGCGCAGTTATGAAGGCGCAGATTGACTGGATACCATTAAGTGAAGGCGCCGTTCGTCCTTCGCAGGGTAAAACACTTGCGGTGATGCAGGTCTGCGGCGGTTCACAGTCCTTCAATGCAGTGAACCAGATGCGTATTCTGGGCCGGTGGATGCGGATGTTTACCATCCCCAACCAGTCCTCCGTAGCCAAGGCATGGCAAGAGTTCGACGAAAATGGACGAATGAAACCTTCGTCATGGTATGACCGCATCGTTGATGTAGCCGAGGAGCTGTTTAAAATTACGCTGCTGCTTAAGGGACAGACCAGTTATCTTGCGGATCGTTACAGCGAGCGTAGAGAGAGCCATCAGGAGCTTTCATCCCGTGTCAATCAGGACAAAATATAACGTCTGTTCTTCGTGAATCCATACTTCATGAGCTTAACAACGTCCGCCATTGGCACAAAGCGGACTTTTATGACCGGACACCATGCCAAAGGTTAGGACGGACACTCAGGGTGAAGTTGATGCGTGTCGCTTCGTCGCTGATCCGCCGTCAGGTTGATTAATCCAATCAGAGCAATAATCAGCGCCTTTTCCTTCCAGAAAGACAACAATCCAGATATCGCAACAATTAGCCTTAATTAGTGCCTCTGTAGCATAAATCTTTTCTTCCTTTTTCTGAGATCCGAAAAAAGGTAAAGTCGGATCATGACTGCGTCATCGCATGCAAGGGTGAAGGAGATACACCAGGAGGGATTTCAAAGCAAAATACAGATGGAAACGGAAAGTCCGCTTTGAGCGAAGAGAGGACGTTTACTGATGACTACTAAATATTTTCATCATTTTAAACGTAACATCTCTGTTGCGAATCGCTGTTACCGCCGTAGCATCTGCCGTAGCCGCTTCTGTTGCCAACGGCTGATCAGCCCCCGAAAAACACACGTCCTCATGCCACGAATAACCAGCAGTGCAAACCAGATCCCCGCTACCCACAATGACCATACGCTGGCCGGGGCCGTAAAGTGGTTAAGAACAAGCAGCAGCGCACAAACAACGATAGCTGTAATAACTGACCGGTAAAAACGGCCTTCCTCAGCGAGGTTGCTCTTCGCTTCGGCAATTCTCTGGTCGAGCGCGTCATCGCCAGGCGCATCAGGGCCAGAAAGATCCGCAACGCTTACCTCAAATACAGCTGCCAGTGCGCTCAGTGTTTCCAGGCTGGGCTGATCGCCATTCTCGATACGCTGCACCGTGCGCACACTCAGCCCGGACAGTTCGGCAAGCTGTTCCTGGGACCAAGCTCGCGCAAGACGCAGCGATCTGAATTTGTTTGTATTACTCATATTATGTCTCCGAATGGAAGGTGGTCAGCGCACAGTGTTGTCCAAACATTCCTGCACGACCACGATCATAACCTGACAGTAACCTGACAACGTTCTGACACGCCACTTTGAGCGAGAAGCGGACCTGCTCATGTTCATGGTATGACTAGCCGCGCAAATCAAAGCGAGATTTTTGAAAATCGCGGTACACCGCCTCATTAGTGAAGGCCGGAAATGTGGCTTTCTGGGCTGCTGATTGTACCGCTTCGCAATATGCTTTATTACCGTCACTGGTTGATATGTTTAAAGCCGTGCCATTCTGCGCAAACTCTATATGCAACCGACACTTCTTCCCTTTCCAGTTTTGTGGCTCAGCAAGTTTTGCATTTATCGCTGCTCTGATCGCCCGCGCTTGCGCGCCCCACTCATCCCGATCATCCCAGTTGCCAGAACCGCAATTACCCAGGGCAGTGGTTTTATGGCATCCTGAAGGTTGTAATGGTGCGCACCCCATTGCCAGACTGGCCACAAATGCCAGCATACACATTTTAATTACCATTTGATTCGCTCTCACTCCTTGCTCCCTCATTCGATTAATTTCTTCATACACACTGAGATATTGTTCCGTCATTACTGGCGCATTTTCAACTACTCGTAATGGTAATGACGTGGTCGCCATTACGTTGTCACTAACTCCCTATTGATAACTTCAAACAATTTTTTAAAGGTCCGCTACTGGCACCATGCGGACATATTCACGGTGTTGTAGGTCGACTATGAGCGAAGATAAGCAGAATTCAGAGATTAAGAGGGATGCGGGGAGTTACAGCAAAGAATAACATGGCTGCGTAACCGGGTTTGCCCGGTAGTGGTTTTACACCCGGAATCAGCGAAGACAGGCGTCAGATTCCTACAAAACAGCACGGCCTCTGGCCGCGCTGATTATACCTTATGCGGGTATTATTTCAGGTGGTTCTGCAGCGCTGCGCCCGCCTGCTCCAGCGCGGTTCTGACGGTGGGCTCCTGGCTTAACGGGTTCAGCAGCCCGTAGTCGTGGATCATGCCGTTGTAGCGTGTCACGGTCACAGGTACGCCGGCGGCATCGAGCTTGCGACCGAAAGCTTCACCTTCGTCACGCAGAACATCCAGTTCTGCTGTCTGGATTAAGGTTTGCGGGAAACCTTTCAGCTGTTCCGTGGTAGCACGCAGTGGCGAGGCAAGAATATTATTACGGTCTGACACGTCAGTGGTGTAGTTATCCCAGAACCATTTCATCATGTTTTTCGTCAGGAAATAGCCGTTTTCATACTGGTTATAGGATGTGCTGTCAAAATTCGCATCCGTTACCGGCCACAGCATCACATTATAACGGATCTTCGGCCCGTTAAACTGTTTAGCCTGCAGCGCCACGGAGGCGACCATATTTCCCCCGACGCTGTTACCGACCAGGCCCAGTCGGCTGCCATCTACGCCAATTTCCTGACCGTGCTCAGCCACCCATTTGGTTGCTTCATACGCCTGGTTAATCGCGACAGGGAAGCGGGCCTCCGGTGACGGTGTGTAGTCCACATATACCGCCGCAGCGCCGGATGAACGAACCAGGTCCCGGATCAGACGTTCATGGGTCGGAAAATCTCCCAGCACCCAGCCGCCACCATGGAAGAACATGAATACAGGAAGGGTGCCAGTAGCGTTGTCCGGTTTCACGATTTTCAGTTTTATGGACTGCCCGTTTACCGCGATGATTTTTTCTGCAACCTGTGCAGAGGGCAGCGTAACGCCCTTCTGTGCCCCGATCAGCACCTGACGGGCCTCCTGCGGGGTCATCTGTTCCATGGGCTTGCCGTCACTGGCGTTCAGCTCGTTGAGAAATGCCTGCACGCCGGCTGTGGGGGCCGGAAGGTTGACCGGTTTTTCGGACGCCAATGCGGTGGCGGATGCGAAAAGAGCAGAAGTCAGGACAGCTGATACGGTTTTCATGATTAAGCCTCGTTAGATGTGTGTTGTTTGTTTTATTCGGTTGAGTGGGGGTTGTTGCCGGTAACTAACTTGCGTGAACAATACTTGCATGCAATATTCTTTTGGTCAAACCTTTTTTAGATAACTTTCTCTGGATATTCTGGCCTTCCGTGAATTAAGTTTTTAAGAACAGCAAATTAGAAGAGAATCCATTCTGTTCTGCTGATTCACCTGCTGATCCGTTCTGCCAGCTGTCTCTCGTCACAGCCAGTGTTCTGCTAACTGCCCTGCGGCGTGCCGGTCTTAGGGCTGACTCAGTCAATACGGTTCTCCGCAGGTTCGTTGAAATCCGGACGTTTCTTGATATCTCTCCTCAAGACATGTTGCGTAATAACCGACACAGACCCGGGGCAGATAATCCCTTGTCTGCCTGATTGACGTCTGAGCGGAGGGTCTCTCGTTCACGATTAATATAGAAGCGAATGATCACTTATATAAATACAGTGTTTTTTATGTGTTTTTTTCGGGTGTTATGTGAATGACGTCGCTGGCGTCATGAGAAGGGGTCAGTAAGCATGAGTTAATCACGGTATTCACAGAAATGCCCGGCCCTCGATGCTGAGCAGAAAACAAACCGGTTGCCCGGAAAATGTCACAGGGAGAAAGCAAAAAGGCAGAATTCAGGACAACTGACCCGGCTTTTATGACCGGCCATAGTAAAATTATGCGCATCGCCTTGTTACCGGCATTTAACTTTTGCGAATTTAACTTGCATGCAATATTCTTTATTGCAAATATTACTTAAATAATCCCGGTATCTTTGCATGGAGATAATTAAATGCAAAAAAAAAGCATTTTAGAGGAAAAGCTATGCTTTTCTTTGTATTCGGTAGCAAACGCGCTAATCCGCCAGTATCGACCCTTGCTGAAAGAGTTTGACCTGACCTACCCACAGTTTGTAGTGCTTATGGCCCTGTACGAGCAGGACAATATCCCGTTACGGGCGCTTGGCCAGAAGACATTGTTTGATTCGGGAACGCTAACGCCGCTTGTACAAAAACTTGAAGCGAAGGGATTTCTGAAAAGGATGGCTGTCGCCGGTGATGAAAGGATGAAAAATGTCGTTCTTACTGAAAAGGCGAATGAGATGAAAGAGGCGCTGCTGGAACTGCCTGGTAAGATGAGATGTATCATGCAGATGAAAGATGAGGAGTTAAATTTGCTTCGGCAGCTGTCGGCTAATCTGCTGAAAGATCTGTAAGGCTTTGTGCCGGCGCGGCGCGGACGTGAAGCACAGTCCGCCATTGCAGCGGTACACCAGAGAATTGCGGCAACCATCCATTTTTACCAGAAGAAATTGCTCTTATGCAGGACAATTGCGATGGCCGAAGCAGTGTCAAAAACGTTATGAGCGGCGGGATAATGGATGCATCCTGTCTCACCGTAATGAATCGGACGGAAATCAGGGATCCCTGGCCGGGTTTATGCAAGGTACTCACAGCATGCATGCTGTTTTTGAGCATGATCTCCTCGTTTGAATACAATATACATTTTGTTCACTGAGGACACGCATTCGGTACAGCGACAGTCCATCAGTGCCGGGCAGCAAAAGATTTGAGCTGCCGCCCCGGTGCGATGCGTGTTCGTTCCATGACCATCTTATCCTCGCCAGGACGAGTCCCGTCCACGCCAGTAGTGTTAATCCCATAATATCTGAACGCTGTAAAATAACGTTGCATTTATATAAACGATCGCTTACTTTTATATTTATCGCGACGAAAACGGGCAGTCTTCGGCTTCGGCGTCAACCAGGCAGACAAGGGATTACCCGCACCGTGTCTGCATCGTTCAATCCGCGGGATACCCGGAAAGGAAATATCATGGAACACCCGAATATGACTGAAGCTGCAAGAAACTGGATCAACGGTAACTGGAACAACGGAGGCACGATCAGACAGGCGATAAGCCCTTCAACCGGTCAGCCACTGGGAAACTACCTGGACATCGGTACTGACGAAGCACGTCAGGCGATCGAAGCCGCCCGTACTGCCTTTGACACTACAAGCTGGTCCAGAGAACGCTCCCTGCGCTCACGTGCCCTGTTTGAACTGGCCGACGAGGTCGCAAAACGGGTGGACGAAATAGCAATCCAGCTGGCACGCGAAGGGGGCAAGCTGCTGGCGCAGACTCAGTGGGAGCTGGCATTGACGGTGGAGTGGCTGCGTTATGGTGCCGCCACGGCACTGCTGCAGACCGGCGGGCGCGCCCTTGAAGCTGCTCCGGGAATGCATTTCCATTCCGATCCCGAACCTCTTGGCGTTGTAGGAGTTATTTCGCCATGGAATTCACCAATCATACTGTCAGTGCGCGCTGTCGCTCCCGCCCTGGCTGCCGGATGTACTGTGGTGCTGAAACTGCCGCACCAGACCGCGCTTACCAATGCCCTGTTTTCCCGGGCAATCGCTGCAGTCAAATCGCTTCCACCGGGTGTACTGAATGTGATCACCGAAACCGGGAGTATTGGTGCCTCCATGCTGGTCGACTCCCCGCTTGTAAACATGATCAGCTATACCGGTAGCACTAAGGTAGGCCGCCTCATTGCCGCCAACGGTGCTAAAACGCTCAAACGTCTGAACCTGGAACTGGGAGGCAAAGCGCCCCTGATCGTATTCGATGATGCCAATCTTGATGTGGTGGTACCGCAGATCGTGATGGCACTGGTCGCAATGAACGGCCAGTTCTGCTGTACCGGTTCGCGTGTTCTGGCCCAGCGTGGTATTGCCGACCGGTTACGCGTTGCGTTGATCGAGGCTTATCAGAATGTCCGGCTCGGTGAAAGCGATGATCCGCAGGCACAGCTCGGTCCACTGATCGACAAGGCCAGTGTGCAACGTGTTGATACTGTGGTCGCCGAAGCAGAATCTTATGCAAACATTCTGGTGCGCGGCGGCCCGGTCTATGAAGGCCCTCTGACTGCAGGAGCGTTCTATCGACCCACCCTGATCGAAGTCCAGGACCTGGACGCCTATGTCATCCAGTCCGAGGTCTTTGGGCCAGTCCAGACTTTCGAGATTTTCGAAGATGAAGCCGACGCAATCATGCGCGCTAATGCTACCGAATTTGGTCTCGCCGCGTCGGTGTTTTCCGGCAACACGGCGCGTTGCCGGAGAGTTGGCAAGGCTATTCAAGCCGGTCATATCTGGCTAAACTGCTGGGGCGTCATGTCCGAGCATTTTGAACAGAGTGGCTTCAAACAAAGTGGAATCGGCGTCCTCTGTGGGCCACGAGCGATTGAGCAGTTTCAGGAAATTAAGGTCTATGCGAGCGTTGATGGAACGACGGCATCCCTTTAAGGTTTCTCGCTTCGCACCGATAATTCGTCCACGATATGGGTGGGCCTAACTGCAAACTGAGGACGGCATCATTCCGTTGTCGTCCTTGAGTTACCTTAATGGAATATAATGTGAAAAAGAAAACTGATGCAGACAAGCCTCTACGCGGGCGTCCCGTCAATGAGCATGCGCGTGAAGAACGTATCACTCAGATCCTCAACGGGGCCCGAAAATGTTTTATACAACGCGGGTTTCACTCCTCATCAATTTCGGAGATCGGGGCGACTGCAGGAGTCAGCGTTGCGAACATTTACCAGTACTTCCCCAGCAAGGAAGCCCTTATCACGGCGCTAATCGAATTCGACCTGCAGCGGCATCACAATTTGATAAGCCGTTTCTGGAGTACTAATTTCAGTCGCGAGGCGATTGAAGAACTGTTGGCAGAGATCTTCCTCACACCCGAGGGACACGCGGTGGCGGTTTTACGTGCTGAAATCGCAAGTGAAGGTGCGCGTAACACACATGTTGCCGAACTCCTTCGTGATTCAGAGGCTGGCCTGATTGACAGCGTCCACAGCAGGATACGCGCGGCCCAGAGCAGCGGGCAGATATCTGCCGAACTCGATCCGCATGCCGTGACAGAGCGCCTGTCCCTTGTTTTTGAGGGCCTCATGCGCCTGTACCTGTTCTCTCCGGACAATGGACAGAAACTCATCGAGCTGTATTACCGCCAGTTTGCCGATACGCTTCAACTGAAGTTTTGACTTTCTGTCCACGGTAGAAAATGAAGGTGGCACTACAAAGGTGTTGCTGAAGCATAGGCGCGGTGAACATCCTTGACCTGCTCCCAACAAACTAACATAGCATGATGTAAGCAAGTTCCGCTCCTGGCACGAAGCGGACGATCTGCTGGAGCCGAAGGTCTGCCATGAGCGAGGAGCGGACCCTAGCATTGGCCAAAACTAAGAGTCTATACCGTCAACGATAGCTAAAGCATCCGGCCATAAAGCTTTTTCTTTAATATATTTTCTTATTAGAATTCGATTCGAAACAGTGATTGACGGCCAACGTTCTCTCCAAGATTTATAAGCATGCCATGAATATCCAATATAATAATCTTTTTTCATTGTTGTCATAGAACGTAATACTGCTTCAAGATATTTATCTTCTATAGATGTACCTTTTAAATCAAAAATGGCCCCAAGATAAATAAGCCAGCGAGCAAGATGCTCATATTGCACCCAAGCGTTGTGTTCTGTCGTATAATTTGTTTTTCTCTCAATAATATCGCCAATCAATTTTACTACCGACTGGTTGTTCCAACTTAAACCTTCTGCAGCAATGGCGGAAATTATTTGATAAAAAGAATCTTCAAGTTTTAAATAGTCATCTGTAAATGAGTAATGTTCATAGACCACTTGTCGGATAGATTTCAAAGACTCGACAGAAATCTTCTCCACTTTTGGTATAGCATTATTTAGACTTTCAAAAAAAGTCTTAATTTCAAGTGAATCTAACACCCTAATTCCATAACAATGGGAATAATAATCCTTTACATTTTGATCAACAATGCTCCTGGAAATCAAAAATATATTTGAGCCCACCACATGACTTTTCGAAAAACCTTTGTAATCGTTGATTATCGCTTTTAAATTCGTGTCACCAAGAGAATATCCCAAAATTACAATAGTGTTTTCATGTAAGACAGTGCTTAATTTCCGAGAAAAATACGAATCACCATTCAAGAATTTAAAATAATCTTCTGACGTGATTATCATGTTTTTCGGCGAGTCTAAAGAACCATGCACATGATAAACTTTAATATTTGCAGACGATCTTGGTATTGGCAACCCTGGGGTAATTGATTGAACTGTATTGCCATCAGCTAACTTCTCTGCCAGTTTATCGTAATTAGTAGTTACGACCCGGAACGAACGGTTTGCAAAGAACTCTTGAATGCTTTTGTTTTCACCGCTAAGAGTTATAGTGCCAATAATTTTAACAACTTCGTCATAGATATCCTTATCTTCTACTGCTAACTTTAATGAAATTATTTGCGCGGTTTCTTCCAAGCTTAAAGCTGACAATTTACCCTTAGGGAAAAGAGACTCCTTGAGCTTTTCTGAATTTGGTAAAGAATCACATAATGCCTCTAAGAGCCCTTGCCATGTAGGAGCCGAGCCATTAGATACTTCTTTAGAAAAACCTGTTCCGGTAAACAAACAAAGTCTATTAGTCGCTGCTGCATATGCAATTTCAAATATTTCACTCATCGGAATAACCCTTTTGGATTTTTTATAATAAAAATACAAGTTTAAGATGCATTTTTCAATATTACTCCGTCCGCTCCTGGCACTCAGGTGGCCTACATAACGGCGATCACCGAGGCTCAACTGGACAGTAAGATGTTTTTGTCCAGTTATACCTGCCTGTGGCATTTATCTCAGTAATACCTGACTCAGCTGAACGAAGATATACACTGTCGCTGCCACTTGTATAGTCCGGAACCCCCATCTGAGATAGCGCCATTCATGGCGTTCTCTGGCGTCAGCTGCTTCAATAGCGGGGTCAGAATATTTTCTTTTCCTCGCCCTGAATTCATCGATTACCCACAGGACGAGAATAAAGATAATGATGGTTTTCTGAAGGGTGGGATTATCCACAAAGAGTGACTCCGGTCTGCCCGCTGATACAAGCAGAATAGATGAACCACCTTCACGTAGCCACCACTAAATGTAGGGGTGATATTAGTTTTCTTTCTGGTGGATTTTGCGGTGATTCTGTCCATGGCAGTTTGCTCCCCTGCTATCTGACCGGCAGCGATGAGCGATGAGAGGACGTTGAGTTTCTAGTAAAACTGACATGAAAACGTCCAGAGTCCCTCTGGGGATTTGTGAAAGTAGCCGATACCATTGTCCGCCCACATCCAGTTGACTTTTTCTTATGACCCCACTTGAAAGACAAAATCTTGAATCCCCACACCATGTTGTATCTCCGTTGGATATCCTCCAACCTTGGTTCCCCTGTACCGGTTAAAACCATCATAGAATCTATCACTTGCATCCTCATCATCGTTTACGTCAGACAAGTCAATAATATCCCAAGCATCCTCCCATCCCGGAGCATCATCATTGACACTCACCCACCGAACCGGAAATGCGCGATATGGAGTGTTAATTGCAGGCAATAACTCAAGCCCATCAAGGGTGGCGTATTCTCGTATTAGCCACCCCTCGCCATGAGGTTTATCAAATGGATGGCTTTCCATATTATGATAAAGCACTAAGAGCGCGATCCCCTTCAGTTGTTCAGGAATCACGGAAAGCTCATCTACGCGAATCTGGAGAAGCGGAAACATCGGCTGCCCCTTCCAAACTGGCAACCCTTCACCTGGAAGAGCGACTCCTTTTAAAAACCAGGATGTAATTGGGTCTGCTGTAGGGCGGAAACCACCGACTTGTGCCACAGAGGCAGTACGTAATTTGGATCTGAGTTCTTCTAAAACTAACGCACTCTTGGATTTCATAATTGCATCCTTGCGTATGCCTATACTTCTGGATTCTGAAATAGAGAAGTTTTTATTATAAATCGTAATTATTACCCAACAGACCTAAATATTTCTGTGCTTCCTCTTCAGACTAGTAACGGAGGTCCGCTCCTGGCACAAAGCGGACTTCGCTCTCATGTTGTTTTACTTATCTGCTTTGAGAGATCATATTTTTAGCAATCGCCAGCATGAACGCAATAACCGAGGTGGTGTCAGAGATTTCACCGTCACGTATTGATTGAGTAAAGGTGCTAATTTCAATTTTTTCACCGTCAGGCCGTACTCTTCCTCCTCCAGTTGCTGGCTAGTGAATGTAAACCACGTGGTGGCCCAGAATAGAAGAGTAGGCATGTTGTCGATGGTGCCGCGACGTATCGAACGCTCTTAGCGCTAAGTTTCGCAGCCGGGACATCACTGCGAGCAAGGGCAATCACATTATGACGATGAATCCGCTGGCATCTGTGATAAAAACTTTCACAGACTATTTCTCCATTAATCTGTGAATTACCATGGGATTTGGGTTTTCGGTGTTTCGATGAATTGACCTGATGCCGAGTTATCACCAAGAAGCGCGTACTCGACCGGCAGCTTAGCACCATCTTCAACTTCGATCTCTGCCTGATGTCCGTTCAAATCCGTCTTCACATGGCCAGGAGAGATAGAGTTAACAACAATCGATGTCCCGCGAAGCTCTTCCGCAAGCAGAACGGTAAGCATATTGAGTGCCGCCTTAGATGCGTTATAGCCAATCAGGCGCACGGCGTAAAATTTTGAGTTTTGATCTCCATTGAGCACCAGTGAACCGAGAGAACTGGACATATTGACTATCCGACCCGCCACCGACTTACGTAGCAGAGGCAGCATGGCCTGTGTCACCTCCAGTGTGCCAATGAAGTTAGTCTCGATGATACGACGAACTGCCTCAGGTGCGGCCATGCTCGGCGGCCCGTCTTGTGTATCCACGATACCGGCATTATTAACGAGAATATCAAGTCTGCCATGTTGCGTCTGGATCAATTCAGCTGCCGCTTTAATGCTAACAGCGTCATTAAGATCTATCCGCAGGGACTCTGTACTCAGCCCCTGAGAAGCTAGATCAGCGACCGCAGCTTTTGCGCGTTCCATATCGCGCGCGCCAATGATGACGAACACCCCAGCGCGCGCGAGCTGGCGAGCTATCTCCATTCCAATACCTTTGTTCGCACCCGTGACGAGCGCAATGCGTTTTGTATGATTCATGATTGATCCCACGTCGATGAGCTGTCAGTGCTGCTATTATCTGAAGGATTGTTCGGTTTGAGAATTCGCTTATGACGTCGAATGTGCCTGCCCATCTGAATGCCCGTAAAAAGCCACGTCAGGTCCGAGCTCAGGCTACGCTGAATGCAATTCTTGAGGCGACCATTCAGGTTTTGCTGGTTGATGGCCCTTACCGGCTAACGACAACTCGTGTTGCCGAGCGCGCAGGGGTTTCGGTCGGCAGCATGTATCAGTATTTTCCACATAAGCAGGCTTTGTTCTATGCCCTGAACGAGCGCTACATGGATGCTTTGGCAGAGAAGGTGGAAATCGCCTGCACGGCACGGCACGGGGTCCCAATTCGCCAGATGGTCGAAGCACTTATAACAAGCTACTGGAATGCCAAAATGGAGCGTCCAGAAGTTACCCGGGCTCTTTACCGCTCCATTGCGGAGCTGGATAACGGCCCGTTGGTTGAGGCATTCAGCCGACGTGTCGACACCACTATCGCTGAGATGCTCGCGAGTGCGCCTGATGCCGCTTTCACTGATCTACCAGGCGTCAATCTCACACTTCTTAACGTTATCTTCGGGACAATACGTAGTGTATTCGAGCGTAATCTTTCCCCCGCTGAATCTGAGGCTGTTCACGCACAGTTAGTGTTGATGTGCTCGGTTTATTTGAAAGCAGTTAGCAAGCCCAGGTGTGACTGAACGGGGAGAGAAGAAAGTGCGATTGAATTGGCTCAAGCATCATGCGGTAATGCTGCCGATAGAGTAAGCACATCTTTATAACATGCCAGTAAAGATGTCCTTCGCTGAGAAACTGCGCAAGGATCGTTTACGGCAGCAACTGCAGACCTGTTTCAGGCATTTCTCTGAGTTCGTTAAAACGTATTATCGTCTGCTATGGCATTACCATATAGCCGATACGCACAGCAGGCATAATCGTTTTACTGAGCGTATCGGGGTAGAGCATGTGGTCATTCATATCGTGGCTTTTGAACGCATGGATTACTTTACGTGTGTTGTGAAATTCTCCTTCATAATCATCCGGCTTCGATCTGGCAGAAGAAGATTGGGGCAGTAAATTGCAGACGAGGTGACTAATCAGTTAGTCATTTCTTTCGCCGACCACGTCTGGTAAGAAGCCGTCGGTCAGGAGGCTGGCATATCCGCTATGATCGAAAAGCGAACGTCCAATTATTCTCGCATACAGCGAGGTGCTGATGCCTACTTTTGATATCAAATCTGCGTGATTTCACCTTCATTAAACTTCTTTTATGCCTTCCGCGTTGGCGAAGGAGCACCCTAAAAAAGATGTATTGCTTGTTTTGTGATCAATGTATACATTGTATACGTTGATTGCGTATTATGCTGAGTAAACCATGAGCAGAAAAAAAAATGTCGTCACCGTAAGGTTAACGGATGAGCAACTGAAGTTTTTCACAGAATGGAAAGAGAAAATGGAAGGCGAATTAGGGATTGATGTTCCTTTGGGGGCAGTTATCCGTAGGGCGTTAGATAGCGTAATTCACAGGCCTAACCAGGCCAGAGATCACGACATCCAGACGGAAAACAATACCGACGAACGCGCTTCACGAACCGAAGCTGCGAGCGCCTATATCAGCAACTACAAAGAAGGGAAATAATCATGAGCATTATTGACAGTCAAGCACATCACGCCGGGTTCAGAGAACATTATGCTGATAATGCCAGACCTGTGTGGGATATCGGTCGTCCGCAAAAACCTTTCATTGAACGCGCCTCTGAAATACACGGGCCAATCTTAGATATTGGCTGTGGTACGGGTACGCTTGCGGTTTATTTTGCTGAGCGTGGTGAGCAGGTTACCGGCATTGATTTTGTCGAAGAGGCTGTAGACCGAGCAATCGCGAAGGCGAAGGCGGCGGGTCTTAACATCGATTTTATGGTTCAAGACTTTTTTACACTTGGCAGTTGGGATCGTAAGTTTCAAACCATTATTGACAGTGGGCTCTTTCATATCTTTTCAGGTGATGAAGTGAGAAAGGCTGCTTACCTGAAAATCGTCAGTCAATTACTCGACGACAATGGGCGACTTTATGTTCTGACCTGTAAAAAAGAACCGGGGATCAATGGCGGTATTAATGAGGATGAGATATTTGGCACTTTCCGTAAACCCTTTATTGTTGAGTCATTGCATGAGTTTGAGGCCGAAACAGTCATTGACGCAGCCGAGAATGCTCCTGGCAGACAGTGGCTAAGTTATTTTGCGGTGATAAAAAAACTCGAACATTAACGGGGGAAGTTTCACCTGTTTTGGATATACATTTCCGGGGAAAACTTAAATAAAAGGCTACTGCTCCTGAATAAATGTTCACATCCGGTTATAGGCGGACTTTAAATACGATGCTAATACCCATAGGATTTATGATGCTTTTTCAAAGGAAGTAATGAACCTTAGTATATTACAGAAATTACACAACCGGTGGCTTATCCAGCGGTTGAGGCGGCGCTGGAAAGAAGATAACACGTTACGTCGTTCAGCCAGGGGTAAGGGATGGCATGGCATTGCCGAGGTGTTTCATTGTGAGAGAAGTTACAGGGAAATAAAGCAAGAAATTGCAAGGAAGCGGAGACAATAAGATGACGTCTTAAAATTCCATTTAACGGTGCTGTTAATAAAATCATGTTTTTAAAAACAGTATTGACTGTGTTGTTTAACTGAGTAAATTAGAAATTAGTAGCACAATGAAAGTCCTTAGCGATGGTCAGAAGTACTGGATAAGCCATTTTGCTATAAAGGCCACGAAGTTTGTAGTTTGGGATGTAGTATGCTTTCAGGCCTCGTAGTGATTGTGCTGGTTCGCAAAATGGTAATGTAGGCGCGACGATGTAAAGCCTTGTTTTTGTAGTTCATGCTGGCGGTTTTGTTTCTTCTTTAGTGACCGTACCGGCAGAGGGCAACGCATGAAAGAGTATATGTCGCGATGGGGGATGTACTTGTTTAAGTTGCCACGTTTGGTTTTGAAAGCGCTGGCAGGTGTGAAACGAGATAAATAGAGGGAGGTTTTTTAGTCTTAATGCCCACTATTATCTGTAGTAACGGGTACATTTTAAAGCAGTACAAATTGCAGTAACAATACAGTAATTTCATTAATGTTAACTCTTAAGTCCGTAGTACCTTAAAAGCCCTGGCTGCAATGGTCAGGGCTTTTAAGATTACTCAGTCACCCATCGAATTGTAAGTTTCCCTCGACAATCCCTGACAAAACTCCTCTTGCTTATCAGTTCTTAACAGTCCACTATGCGTCATCGGTTTGGCATACAGACCTTATGAAAGCAGTTTTAGTAAAGCAGTCCTCAGTTCAAGCGTTATCCTTAGATACTCTTCTGCATGAGCCTCCTCCTAAGTGCCCAATAAGTCCTCATCTGCAAACAGGCCATGTTCGCCACAATCTGTGGCTCAAGAAAATTAAAGGAAGTATCTATGTCTAATAAAATGACTGGTTTAGTAAAATGGTTTAACTCTGAAAAAGGCTTCGGCTTCATTACCCCGGCCGACGGCAGCAAAGATGTATTCGTACATTTTTCCGCTATCCAGAGCAACGATTACAAGACGCTGGACGAAGGGCAGAAGGTTGAGTTCTCGATTGAGAATGGCGCCAAAGGTCCGGCTGCCGGAAACGTTATCGCGCTGTAAAAGCCGATAATGCCACGAACGCTTACGACAGCGATGACGGCCCTAGCCTGAGCAGATAAGTGAACGTGATAAGAAACCCGCCCTGAGCGGGTTTTTTCGTTTCAGATGGTTAGTAAAATGTCTGGCATGCCACAGAGGATGGCGGTCATCTCACTTCAGCTGCATGAGTGAAAAAAAGAAGCCAAAGAGTGCAAGCCCTACAATGGTGACAAAAATAAAGCCTATTAGTAAATTCCAGCCCAACACCAGTCCTCCCTGGTTATGTTTAATTAGACTGAGAGATAATAATATTCATGGTGCACAGGTCAACTGGTGCGGGTGCTTTTCAGAATAAGCAGTATCAATAACTTTCACATGAAGTCTTTTTGCATCTCTCATTTCATTACCAAGTAAAGATCACTTTCAGCAGTAGTTAACTAAGTGCCGTCAGATTTTGTAGTACGTGTGGGGGAAACAATTTTCAGCAGCAAATAAGTTGAAGAGAGAGGATTGATCTGATTCGTCGCATTTGATGGTGTGCCCGTTGCATGGTCAAACCAGCGTCGATCAGGTGGTTGCAGCGATTCATGCGGTCAGATTGAATAATGAGGATTTCATTTAAGCTATTTCATCCGCTACGCGCAGGGAACTTACAATGTCGGCATTGTGGCTTACTGACAATCGCTTCGTCAAAAAAATAACTTTGTGATACAACCCTGGAAGACATCTTTGGGTGTACTATGGACTAGCAAAGATGTTAACACCGAGGAAATAATATGCACTTTCAGAAAGTCGTATCATCAAGAATTAAATCCATAAGTTATTTTTCATCAGAAAAAGTGCTGGAAGTGGATTTTGTAGATTCAGTTACCTATCAGTTCATTAAAGTGTCTGAAAAAACTCATAATGACTTTCTAACCGCGAAATCCAAAGGCCGTTTTTTTGATGGTGTAATTAAAGGCAAATACCTTTGCCGAAAACAGAATGCGTCTTTAAATGAGAAAGTCTAAGAAAAGCCAAAGCCCTACCTGGGGGCCGAACTGGTAAGCTCAGGGAAGGCCTAACCTCCAAACCTTGGTGGAGCACTACGTGATTAAGTTAAGTGTGAAATCGCGAAAAAGTTGTCAGCAGAAGGACCTTTCTGTCCATCTTCATTTGTAAGTTCTACCTTCTGATTTTCGCTCATAGTTCTACAGCCACCACTCTGACTCTGAATGGCAGAAAAGTGCCTGAAGCGGACATCCCTGAGGGGGTTGTAAGGCGGAACCACCGAAATTTCCGTCACTCCAGTTCAACCCCCTGCAACAAGGATATCTAGGTCAATCACCTTGCCGTCACTCTGAAAGATTTAATTCTTTACCAATCCCAACCCCCGCAACGAAGTTGGGAGCTTGAGAGACTAGTATCAGAGTGCCAGGGTAGTCATCAAGTACCTGATTGAGCAACTGACGCGAGGGGTGATCCAGATGGTTGTCCGGTTCATCGAGCAGCAGAAAGTGATCCGGATTGGCGAACATGGCAATCAGGCGCAAACGGCCAAGCTGGCCACCGCTTAACTTTTCGGAATCGGAGATTTGCCAAGGTGGCTGGGATATACCGCAGGGTTCAACCTGATATCCAGATACATTGCAGCATCCCCACATTTGAAAGCCTCAATGCTAGCGAACATAAATGCTGAGGAATTAAAACATTTTATATAGGGTTCATATTCCTCATTTATTTTAAGCCAATTTTCTTCTCATGAGCGGAAGCTGAATGGTCTGCTCCTCGCTCATCAGGGACAACCACACTCAAATTTTCCACATTGTGACCTTCCCCCAGTATTAGATACAACGATCAGTTAGTAATGTCGGTTTGTTTACCTTCTAATTTTCCATTTCTCCTGCCTGCTGCAAAATCAGCCGGCGTCTGGTTATTCAGCGATGAGTGAGGTCTGGACTCGTTATAGTCCTGCCGCCATTCATTAATCATTTTCCTGGCATGAAGAATATCACTGAACCAGTGTTCATTCATCCCGAAAGCGACCGTTGAAATTCTCAATAAATCCGTTCTGCGTTGGCTTACCTAGCTGAATAAGTCGCAACTCCACACCATGCTCAAAGGCCCATTGATCGAGCGCGCGGCAGGTAAATTCCGGACCCTGATCGGCTCTTATTGTCGCCGGATAGCCACGAAAGAGCGCGATACTGTCCAGAACACGCGTGACCTGAACGCTTGAAATACCGTAAGTAGCGGTGATCCTAAGGCACTCCTCCGTGAAATCATCCACGCAAGTCAGGGACTTAATCAGACGGCCGCTGGCAAGTGCATCCATGACAAAATACATCGACCATGTCAGGTTCGGCGCATCGGGGCGAAGAAGCGGAGGCCGTTTAGTCGGCAGACCTTTACGACGTCGTCTGCGCTTCACACTCAGGCTGTTAGTATACCCGCTTGTGGTTGACGTGAAGGCCCTCCCTACGTAATAACTGCCAGATGCGCCGGTAACCAAAACGCCTTCGTTCGAGTGCCAGTTCTGTGATACGCCCTGATAAATGCGCATCAGCCGCCGGATGCTGGGCCTCGTAACAGCAGGTCGACAGGGACAATCCTGTAAGCCTGCAGGCACGACGTTGCGACAGACCGGTCGCATCACACTTAAACTCAACGGCTTCCCGCTTCTGGTCTGTCGTCAGTACTTTCGCCCCAAAGCCACCTGAAGTGCCTCATTATCCACCATGGCTTCGGTAAGCACCTTCCTGAGTCTGCGTTCTCTTCCTCAGGCGACTTCAGGCGTCTAACCTCGGGCACCTCCATACCGTCTACTCCTTGCGCCACGTGTAAAAGGTGACGTCTTGCGGCAGAGCTCACGGGCAGAAACTCCGGCTTCAGCCTCGCGGAGAATACTGATGATCTTTTCGTCGGAAAAACGCTTCTTCATGGGGATGTCCTCATGTGGCTTATGAAGACATTACTAACATCGAGGTGTGTTAATCAACGGGGAGCAGGTTAGCGCTAAGCATTGATAATAAAATGCTTTGTCTATCGTCTATACTTAATACTGTCTGAATATACCGGCTTGTTGAAGAGGCAGATATGAAATTTCCAGGTATTCCTGAAAACGAAGAAGAACGACTGAAGTCCCTGTACATGGTCGATCTGCTCGACAGCAAAGCCGATGAGCGTTTTGAACGCTTGACGCGCGTTGGGCGCAAACTGTTTAACGTTCCCGTAGCACTGATTAGTCTGCTTGACCGCGATCGACAGTGGCTGTTGGCATGTGAGGGTCTAAATACACGTGAGACCTCACGGGATGTTTCTTTCTGTGGGCATGCTATTTTACAGGAAGGTGCGTTTATCGTTAATGATGCCCTTAAAGATGAACGGTTTTATGATAATCCCCTTGTAACCAGAGAGCCGTTTATCCGTTTCTATGCGGGCTACCCCGTACATCTGCCGGATGGTGCTGTGGTCGGAACTATCTGCCTGATTGATTCTAAACCGAGAGATTTCAGGGATGATGATGTTGCCACGCTGAAAGACCTTGCGTATATCCTTGAGGATGAATTTCAAGTAATAAATCTGGCAATGACGGACAGCCTGACCGGGATACCTAACCGGCGCGGATTTTATCGCAGTGGCGACAAACGGTTTAACGAGTTGCGACAGAATAATAAGTCCTTCAGTATTATTTATTTTGATCTGGATAAATTTAAGCCGATAAACGATCTATGGGGTCACGCCGAAGGTGATGAAGTTCTGAAAAATTTTTCGAATCAATTGATGCAGCAACTCAGCCCGCAGGATATTGTTGGCCGGCTTGGGGGGGATGAGTTTGCTGTTCTGCTTACTAAAGAAAGTGATACGGAATCTTTCCTTATGAAACTGCGTGAGTCAATGGATTTGTGCAACCAGCAGTCCGGAAAGCCATATAACATTAATTATTCCTATGGAATTATGAAAAGTAACTACGCGGAGTTTGATTCATTACTCTATATGGTGAAACAAAGTGATAGAGTCATGTACTCTGAGAAGCGTATGAAAAAATTGAATTAACGAATGATGAATTTTAATATATTTATTCAATCTACAAAATGAGTATCCGGCAAAGAAATGTAAAATGGATGTTAAATATACAGAACAGAAGATGAAAAGCAGTGTGACTTGGTTATTGGAGAAGCTGTCACTGATTTGCTCAGGCAAAACCACTGTATCACGCTTGACTCCTTGCTTCATAAATTGCATTCGTTTTTGCTAAGAGAAGACATGGCACTCAGGGAGGCGGCCATACTTTCAGTCATTGATGACTTAAAAAATTATTACTGCTTCATTTACAGTGCGTCCACATGTCCTGAATTAACCACTTCAAAACCCTCCAGGCTACATTGAAGATATAGATCCTGTATGTTACGACCGCCTGGGTGGTTATCAGTATTGGCTGCTTTCATCGACTTTGGTGACCTGCCCCCCGTTCATTAACACACCACGATATTCGGTACTGAATCTTCAGACGCCCTCAGCAAACCGACATTACTAACGGACGGTTGTATGTAATACTCTGGGGGAAGATCAATCTCAGAATTCTTCAAGATGACTGAAAAGAGATGGATTCATGAGCGTTAACGTTATCCCGTTCAGTCCAAAACCGGAGTGGCCAGACAGGTCGTTAATTGTATAAATTGCATTGCAAGTGTATCAACACGTCCGATAATACCATGCACAGCCTTTATTCCCGGGAATCAGGTAAACGCAGTTTCTGACCCGGTCTGACATACGGCGGCTTCGGGAAGAATTGAAGCGGGTCAGTCAAAATTGTGATAGCCTTTTTCCCGGCCGGAAGACTTAGCTCCCGCGATTTAACTTAAAGGATAAAAAATGGATAAACTTAAAAGTATTATGCTTGCAGCGTTGATTGTCGGTTTTTCGTGCACAGCATCAGCAGAAACCTTTGAACACGTCGATCTTGATAAAGACAGAAGGAGTGTTGAGTATTCTGGCCCTATCAATAAAACAATAAACGCTCTTAAAGAGCATAAGTGGCAGGGGCAGACAGAAGATATGAATGGTGGCGTTGTATTCACCCCCTATGTGAATCCCCAGTTTGGTAAGAATGATACTGAATCCGGCGGTGCCATTATGGTGACTGCTACATTTTATCTCTATGACAAGCCAGTCAAAGAAACTTTGATGGTTGCACGCCAAAGTCAGATCCCCGGTTTTGTTGAATTTTATGGCTATGATTCAAGAGAGCTTCAAATGCATATAAGAATGACTGATAGTGATACGTTCCAAGCTTTCGCAAGTGATACACAATACCAGTCTCCGGAAAAGCTGGAAACTTACAAAAAGGTAGAACATTTTCCGCAGAGTAAATATAAAAGCGAACTGAAGTCGGCGTTAGATGATGGCACCGTTTTTTGAAAGGTGTAAACGCCAATAAAAATTTATCAGTGTTTTGTTAACCTGAGGCCAGTGAAGAGGCGAAAAGCCACGTTCGATTGCCGTGTCGTTCTGGCCGTGGTCAGATGCACCTAAACCTCCCTAGTGGAGGAGACTGATCAGAACGGCATCGGGCGGACACAGAACGCGTCGGCTCTGAAGTAACCCCTGAGAGTGAAACCAGAAACACCATTACTCACCCAGTCGCAGACGATCGCGTGCGGTACGAAGCCGCTCCTCGCCACGCCGGTCATATTTCTGAGTGGTGGTCACGCTGGCGTGGCCCATAGCATCCTTTACCGTGATCAGATCCTCGCCATTTTCCAGCATGGCAGTGGCAAAAGTCCTTCTCAGGTCATGCGGCGCGCACTTCTCAATTCCTGCCTGATGCTGACGCACCTGAAGGATATGATATACCGCCTGGTCAGTCAGGCGATCGCTCGTCACATCGTCATGTCGCCGTATCCGGGTGAAAAGCGCACCGGGTGACTCGCCACGTACCTGGTCTGTCCAGAGATAGAGGCGCTGCCAGGCCCCTTCCGGTACATAAGCCAGCCGTTCCTTATTACCTTTCCCGAGTACCCTCATGGCACGCTCCGCAGGCAGCAGATCTTCATAGCTCAGGGCTACGACTTCCGAGCGACGCAGGCCGCAACCGAGAATGATGCCCAGCAGGGCGGCGTCACGCAGACCAGCGCTGCCCCTGTCACTGGCGCAGACATCAAAAAGCGCCCGGATCTCCTCCCGTCTCAGGGCCCGACCACGCGGCAGTACACTCCCGCGAACCTGACGAACAGCGAGAATATGCTGGTAACTTTCCACATCCATCAGCCTAAGCATCCAGGCTTCACGGGCAACCCCTTTTAACGCAGAAAGGTAAGTGTTAACTGTGGCCACGGCCCGGCCAGCGTCACGCAGCAGTTCCAGCAGACCTATGATATGGTGCCGGCGCAGCGATCCCCAGCTGCAGCCCGTCAGCGAGCCGGCACCGAGCATGCGCGCAACTATATCCAGGAAAGAGGCCATGGTCTGCCGGCTGCGCAGCGAATTCAGTGACAAAAGGTACGCCTGAGCCGGATTCACTGGTGTGACGTTGTCACTTGTGATCAGCCCGGTACGGCTTTCACCGGAAAATGAATGTCCCGACGCCAGGGGGATCAGACTGTGGCCGTCATCTTGCTGCATATATGTCTTTTCCGTCGCAAAGTGTCTGATGCGCTGTGTGAAAAACACGCGCGGTATGTGCCACCAAGCCTACAGAAAATTCTCTACTTTTTCAAAGGTACATTTTAATAAGTAGAGTAAGAACATATACTAATCCGCGATTTTAAGCCCATTTTATGCAAAGCCCTTTGGCTAGATTATCAGTCCCGCCTAGGTCCAGAAAATGAGAAAAGTCTATGCGAACACAATGTAGAAGAGGCAATTTCGGTTACTTTATTATTAATATAAATAATGGTAATAATTTTACGCATTTCAAAAAACAATTCTGAAACATAGGCCAAAAGCTAGTTTTAACTGATGAGGAAGAATGTCATTACTGCAAATATGTTAATGTGGAAATTATATAAAATGACATTAATAGCGTGCTACATAAGTTTGCAACAAACAAATGAATAGGGCTAGAGGCCATACTCTTAAGCTATTATTTTATAAACTGGGAAGTATTTGTAAATCTGTACCATACTTCAGAAGGTCGAAGCTATTATTGTTAATGTGTTTTAAGGAAGAAGGATATGTCACCTGTCTCCTTCTTTTAAAGAACATTAACGAAAGAAGGATGCAGCTATAGTGGCATTACCAATCTACAGCCTTCTGCTTATAACAATATCATTGCTTACAACTGAAGCATATTGTACAACATAACACAATAGGGTGGATGTAAAAATGAGAAAAGTTATAGTGGTGCTGAACAATGCACAGCCGAGAATTGTAAAAACACCCCACTGTAAAAAATACATCATTGTGTTTGCTGCCAGCGCAGAGAGGAGCGCGTTCGTTCGCCTGCCGGTTGAATTAAAATTTGTCACCTTTGAAAACGGCAAGTGTGGCGTGATCTCAATAGCATCTGAGAGAGCGATTTCTTTGTCAGAAGCACTGAGACTCCACAATCAACTATCAGGTAAATAAAATTTTGGGATGTGAAATCAGAAGGTATACACTGTAGATGTAGTAAGAACTTACTGAAGTTATCACATTTTTTAATAAGATTTTGCAGTGAGTGATTACTGGTCGTATCTGTAATTAACGCATGTGTAGATGATGTCATATTCTCAATTCAACCCTATTGAAACAACTTTTGTCATTGCGCCATAATTTGCTGAAAATTATAAAGGCACTATAATTAACATTATTCAACTATTTCATGGCATACATGCTTGTTAACATAACAATTAAAGTTAATATGTTTGTGTAATAAAGCGGATTTCCATGAGCTAATGGTGTAAAATATGCCAGGTAAAAAATTTTTTTTGTTATCGGTGAACGATTCCTCTCTAGGAAGGAGTATGGTCATCTTCCTGATGGTTACTGCAATGACATTTGCGGCAGTAAATGGTTGGTCTATGTGGAATTCGTGGAAGTATCAGCTAACCGTAAGTGAAAATGATGGCCGTAATCTTTCAGTTTCACTGGCACGGCAGGCAGAGGATACTTTTCTGCAGGTGGATATTACTCTTTCTGAAATTGTAAGGAAAATTAACTCCAATAGTATTGAGTATGCTGCTCATCCTGGGTTTGCTATCCAGTTAAACGAGATGCAAAAAAAATTACCCCAGCTACACGGTTTATTTATTTATGACGCAAGAGGCAGCTGGGTTGCTACATCTGGAGGCCGAATCCCAGAAAGTGCTAATAACTCTGATCGTGAATATTTTATCTGGCATCAGCGTTATACCGATAAAGGGATCCATATTGGTCATGTGATCCGTAGTCGTTCTACCGGCGATCTGGTTATTCCTGTATCAATGCGACTTAATGATAAGGAAGGGCGATTTGCGGGAGTGGCCCTCGCTACAGTAAAAGTTGATTTTTTCAGGCATCATTATAATTACTTTATTTTGGGACAACGTGACACGCTCGGTTTGATCCTTTCTGACAGTACAGTACTTTATATCAGGCCCCTATCAGATACAGTTATCAATAAAAGTTTAGCCGACAGTCCTCTTTTTACAACCGCATTAAAGTCTTCTGAATCCGGGAGCGCCACATGGGTCTCATTAGTTGATGGTGTTGAGCGAATATTTGGCTATGCCAGGCTAGAAAAATATCCGCTGGTAGTAACTGCAGGTTATGACCGTGAGCAGATAAAATATAACTGGCTCAAGGCAAACAGTACAGATGTCGTCCTTAATATTATCCTGCTTTTTATCATGTTTATCCTCGGAGTTTTTGTACTGCGCCAGATAAGCGCAAATGTCAAAAATCAGGTAGAACTAACACAGATGAGGGATGATCTGACTACCATAAATCATACATTGCAGCTTCTCGCGCTGCTCGACGGGCTGACCGGACTGGCAAATCGCAGACAGTTTGATCGGCTTCTTAAGCAGAGCCTGAAGCGTTCGTATGAAAAACAGGCACCTTTATCGCTTATCATGATCGATATCGACTTTTTTAAGCGCTATAACGATACCTATGGTCATCTTGCAGGCGATGCCTGTCTGAAAAAGGTGGCCAGTTTGTTGAGCGCGCTCACTCACCGACAGGGTGATATTGTGGCACGATTTGGTGGTGAGGAGTTCGTTATTATTCTGCCTGATGCAGACGCATCAGATGTTAAGAGCTTTTCAGAGCTGGCCGTGACGACGGTAAGAAAGGCGGCTATACCGCATTTGTCCTCAGAGATTTCAGAGAAAATCGTTACTATAAGCGCAGGTTGCGCAACCATTGTGTCAGCAGGAAAAGATGATGACTCAGAAAAACTGATTGAGCACGCAGATAAAGCACTTTACAAAGCGAAGCAAAGTGGCCGCAATCGGACATGGACCGGAGGTATGTAAAACCTTTTCCGGAATTCCTCTAGAAAAGGGTGTACAGTTTGGTTAAACTACTGAGATCATAGAAGCCCTGTGGTGAGGGCTTTGGTGAGAAGTATTAAGTTTTTCGAGAGTAAAAATACTTTCACGCGAGTAAAGTGAAGGTCTGAAGTTGCCAGAAAGTCTTGTGGTGGGACCGTCTGGTAATGAGTTCGGAAAACTCATCCCTCACTGTCGATGCGAACAGTGACGAGGGAGGCATTAACTAAGGATTGGATGTTAATCTGAACATCCGGGAGCGGACTAGGTAGAGTGCCTTAGCCCGAATGCAAAAACCCCCTGAAGTCTGTCGTGAAACTTGGCGGAATCTGCAGAGTTCAGGGGGTTATAAAGCAGGCGCTTTGCCTGTGAAGGATTATAACGCATGCACCATATAACACAACACCCGGCCGCCATAAGTTCTGGAGCCGGTGACTGAACAAACCATCATCACATCAAGGCAGTGCTATGTGGCAAATCCCACGCCGGTATTCACCCGGCCTGCGCACCATAAGCACAATCTCCCTGCTTACAACAAGCAGCTCGTTGACACAGTATCCAGCCGTGATGTAGCCCGCTGGGCTGGGTTCTACTTCTATGATGCCTTCCATCACAAGACAAACAAACTTGTGGTGCGTAAGCGTTATTTCAACAAACATCGCGCTCGCGCTATTAATGCTCTCGTTCAGGCGATGGTATATCACCTGAACATTGTCAGCGGCACCATTCCGGTGAGCTTCACCACCCTTGCACGTGAATCAGGACTGGCCACAACCTCAGCTGCCGGGAATGAATCCATTACGCGAGCGACTCGGGCTGCCCATGACCTGGCCGCGTTCGGCCTCATTACCTACAAGCTTCTCTGGGACAAAGTGACCCGTCAGTTCTTCCCGGCAGACATCGAGGTGACTGACCGTTTCTTTGATATGGTCGGCAGTAACCCAGCGGCTTGGGAAAAAGCGCGTAATCAGCAACTGGCATGGATTAACCTGGGGCTGGCTAAGAAGGGCGAAAAACCGCTTACCCGGACTGAAGCAACGCGCCGGCAGAAAGAAAAACTGGTCGAAATAGCCTGGCAGCGACGTAAAACAGCTCAGGATATTCGTCACAAACGTAAAATCGCTGCGCTGGCTGCCAGGAAAGACGAAACTGACTTACGACACCAGATTTCCTGCCAGATACAGCACGAGCTGAGCCAGGGTCTGCACGAAGGCCTTACACTGGATGGTTTCCGTAAACTTGTAAATCAGCGTCTGGCCTGGATACAGACGGTAGCCAGACAGCAGGAATAGACCACCCTCCCCTGATTATCTGCCGGAAGGCAGAGGCCACCCCACATCCGAACACCACCACCGCTCTATTTATAACCAGCCAGCCTGTTCTTTCAGCAATCCCGCACGCTTACTCTCATCGTTTTGCATCCCCTTCACCGACTTATACCCATATAGATGCAAACGGCTTAGAAAATTGAATGCAATCAGAAGCCTGGATGCGTAATGACTGTCTTTAACTTCCTAAAGTTATTTTAAATATAAGAGCGAAAGCTATGTTGATAATGCCTTCGCAGGCAGCGGCCTGACGGCCACGCGCTCAGAAAGAAGTAGCTCCCGCCGTAAACGGCGGGCACCGTCCGTATCAAACGCCAGCAGCAACGAACATGTCCCCCCCGAAAAGCCGCCCCGCCCCGGGCCAACGGCCCGGAACAGAGTGGCTTTATGAGGGATGTTGTAACTAGAATAGGGAGTGGCGTCAGGAAGCGTGGCGTTGAGCTTTGCTTACACGCTCGTAGCTCGCGCAAACGCTCGCACGCGGAGATACGCTTCCTCTGCGGCCTACGGCCTTGGTGAAGCCACTCCGACCGCGCAATGAAGCGTCTGTGGCGTTTTAAGTGCGGTTTGTCTGGCAGGAAGGGGGGGTATCAGGACATCTTGATGTCACCAGGCGGCAAAGCCGCGTGACGGCGACAACGTACTTCAGCGTAAAACCAGGCTGCCTTTGTCGCCTTTATGCGCTGCGCGCATCAAAAGTCCGGACGGTTTTAAGCCTCACAGAAAACACCCCAGTACAAGCAGATGCAGCACGTACATGACGTAAAAAAAGAGTCCCGGTAAAAAACGCGGGGAGCCGGCGGGCTGAAGTGAACCCGCAGTGGCCACGGCTGCAACCGGCAGCAACAGTGTGGGGAGAACCGCGATAACCAGTGTGTCCAGAGGGCGGCTGAGAAGATGTACGGATCCGTTCAGTAAGATTAGCGAGATAACCGCAGCAGCAGCGGAAAGCGCCTGTATCCTGCCGGTACGGGCGGCAAAAAAGGTGGCCAGCGCCAGGCTGAGTACGATCCCCTGTATACCGTAGCTTGCCGGCGTCAACGGAAGGACCAGCAGCGCGAGCAGCCCCGTGCCGGCAATGATGCCAGCCAGTCCGTAACGGTGGCGCAGGGCAAGCAGCTGTGTGGCGGCGGCGAAGACAAACAGTATGTTCAGCGCGTACCACGGTTGCTGTTCCCGGAAGGCAAACACGAAGACCGGCTGCGTCAGCAGTGCCCATCCCCAGAGTCGGTTTGCCCGGCGCTGAAGACGCTCCGGTCGCTGCCCTGCATTGATCGCCCAGACCAGGACGAACAGGGGAAAGGCCATCCGGCCCAGTGCATACAGTTCCGGTGCCGGCGGGTGCAGAAACAGGGTATTGAGATGATCCACCACCATCGCGGCCAGGGCCATCAGCTTGAGCAGATCCAGCGCACCGGGGCTGCTTATGCCAGGACAGTGCCTTATTTTCGCTGTCAGATGCTGCAGCATTATGTTGCTGGCTGTCATACGGCTCCTCTTTTTGTGAACACTGCGCTGAAATATAATTCTGTACCCAAAGCCAGAATGCACGCCCGGTATAATCAGGCACATTCACTCTGGCTTTTATCATTATTTTTTTTGCAACAGACTCAGTTTTATCCCGCAGGATCAACATTGCCTGATTCTTGTTCTTCTGCTCAACGGCTACTACAAATAAATGAAAACTGTTCATAACATTCCTTTAAAATAACCGTATTATTATCGGCAAATTTCAGGAATGCTTTATACTAAATTACACTTTTTAAACTAATTTTCACAGACTATTTCTTCAAAGAAGAAAAGTATCAGGCCTGCTCCATGCAAAACAACCTTTTAATAACACCCTCCTGACTAATTGATGTTTCTGCCTGTTCACTTATACATTTTCCGAAATATTACCTTATAGAGAACGATAAAGACAATGCCGTCGCGCCGCCCGAAGCACCGCTAACAGCACCCCGTTACGGAACAATGACAGAGATCGTCTCGACAGGATTACGTTACAAAATGCCGGGAAATGAATTCATACACGCCATGAACTACCGCCCGGAAAAACAACAGCGAATGCATTAAATGTTCTGCATCCTTGCTGACCTGTTAAATAATTTCTGCTGATAAATTATAATTTGTCAGCTCTTTATGTTCTATCACCATACAGGTTATATAAATGATAGTGAGGGTGAAATTAACATTAACCAGAGTCAGATGGTTATTGAGAACCATCATCATAGCGGCGCGGGTATATAAGACATTTTCTCCTGATTCGTCCCTGTATTCTTTTAACGTGAATACAGAGAGCGGTTCAGGGGAAGCAGGTAACTCCCGGCCCGTGCAAAAATATCTCTCCCGCTTCCCAAGATTTCATTCAGCCTTCTTATTCTGACCGGGCTGGAGTTCACGGATACTGCTTAAATCCAGGCGATATGGACTCCACACACCGCTTCCTGTTGCTATGCCTGTGGACTTTCTGAAACGCCGTCCGCATTCACTGATCCACATTGTTCTGGTTTCACGCAGCCTGACCGGCCGGGACCTGTAATGTTCAGTTATAATCCCTTCATGAGTCATCGGCAGACGGTTTTTTTCGTCAGGTACTGGGTCTTCCTCATCTGATGGATCGTCACAAAGTCTGTTCATCCCCTGACGGACAAATTCATCTTCGCTCATCAGTGGCCAGCGGATGCGGTGGCGCTGCAGCTCCTGTGCCTGGCCGGGAGTGAACCCCGCGCGGTCCAGCAGGTCAGCCAGAGCGGCTTCGGTGTCTTCTTCACAGGCGGCAGCCGTAAGCGGAAACGCCTCCGGAAGTGAACGAAGAATGTGCATCAGCCGCGCCGGCGCAGGCTGCGCCCGGAATGATTCACCGGGCATCACCACGACCCGACGTATCGTGTCCGTCAGGCCGCTTATATCCAGCGCCCGGAGTTCCGCGTCCAGCTGGCGGAACCAGGTATCTGTCTGGTCCGCCGGTGCGGTGCTTTTCAGTGACCCCTCATCCGGCGTGTCGCTTTCGTTGATCTGAATCCGGACAGGAATGCCGGCATCATGGCAGGCCTGCAGCCAGGTTGCGACCTGCAGGGGATCGCCCGGCAGACGTGTCACCTCCCCTGCGGAGTTCCACAGCTGCAGGGAGGTGGTGCCGTCGAGGCGAACAACGTAATCGCCCCGGCATAACATATGCCAGCGGCCCTCCAGCTGCACCGGCATGTCGTCAGCCTGGGTATCTATGTAATGCCTCACCGGAACCAGGGGGAGTACCCTGACTTCAGCTTCGCGCCGTTCGGCCAGCGCACGCGCCTGCTCGGCGGCCAGCAGTGGGACGCTGAGTTCCCGACCGGTTTCAGTCAGCTCCACCGCCAGCTGCAGGTTCGGGGCGCGCAGGACGCGCAGCCAGCCCGCGGCTTCCATGCGCCGGCAGGAGGCGCGCAGATTAGGCCCGTATACCGGGGCGTCCCCGCCCTGTTCCAGAATTTTTTCAATATCCCGTGTCGCCACCGGTCCAGGCCGTTTCGCACTGAGAGCGGCCAGCACAATCAGTACCCTCCGCTGCAGCGGCGACGGGCGGCGCGTGTTCTCAGCGGACATTGGCTGGCGGCTTCAGACCGGCCAGGAGACAAAGCTGCCTGTGATCTTCGTAACGCTGCTCATCCGACGAGGACGTTTTCAAGGCCAGATGAAACCAGAAATTAATAATCCCGCTGCGGCAGCCCCGGTCAAACGAATCAGGAGGGGTACTGGAATTTTTAATGTGCATATTAAGCGCTACTCTGGTTTCGGCCAGCAGTTCGTCGTAGGTCAGGGTCAGTGGTCTGTCCATCGTGTTGTCCATGTATGAATTGGTGAAGGTTTAATTCAAACCATATCAGATACTATCTCATTTAATGTGATAAATGTTACATCAGATATGATATTTATGAAGCGTTAACTTAATCATATCTATTATGCCATTCCCGCCGCGCAGATCCGAAAAAAGGCAAAGTCGGATCTTCAGATTTAAACGTGAAGCTTTGGCTCAAACGATGGAGATGGAAGCGGGGCAGTAAGTTGGTATAATGGTGTAAGAACTAATCTTACATGTTGGACCGGAGGATTTATGGCCCGTACGATGACGGTAGATGTAGGTGATGAGCTGCGTGATTTCATTGATGCCCTGGTCAGGGCTGGCGATTACCGCACCCAGAGTGAGGTTATGCGGGACGCACTTCGTTTGCTGCGTGAAAAACAGGCTGAATCCCGCCTGCAGGAATTGCGCGATTTGCTGGCCGAAGGGATTAGCAGCGGTGATGCGAAACCATGGAATAAGGATGCCTTCCTGAAACAGGTCAGAGCCAGGGCAACAAATGAAAGAAATTGAGCTGACCCCCAAAGCGGAAGAGGATCTTGAGGCTATCTGGGACTACAGCTTCAGGCAGTTCGGGGTTATTCAGGCTGATGAGTATATCGGACGGATTGCTGCTGTATTTGAGGTGCTGGCCACACATGACATCGGAACCCGGCGCCCGGAACTGGGTGAAGATATCTGGTCACTACCAGTGGCACAACACATGATCTATTTTGTGCCAGTGCATTCTGTGATCACCATCATCCGTATTCTCAGTCAGTCTCAGGACACAACGAGGCATGATCCGTGGAGATAACCAATCTCGATAATTTTATGTATATAAATCAATGGCTTAGTTCGTATAATCTATCTTATGTTAAATAACGTGTGGAGGTTATTACGATTATAAAAAAACGCTCCCTTTTGAGGAGCGTAAGCCAGTGAAATCGGCGTCAAATGAGGGTCTAACAAGTGGAGCTGCGGGTTAATACGGGTTAATTCTGGGCGCTCTGACTGCGGTGTTTTTCAGCCTGCTGCTGATGGATAACGGATGACTGGCCGTTATTTGCCTTCTCATGCACCACAGCGGCTTTCTCATGTTCATTCATTTTGGAGAATGACTTTGCGCTTTCGCCGGTGGTTTGAGTTTTGGCGTTCATCATTTTTTTATGCATATCAGCCATATCCTGATGCGCGGCAGACGTGCCGTTCTGCATCATGTCATGTGACATCGCGGCCTGCTCGTGGTTACTCATATCCATCATTTTCATTCCTTCACCCTGAACGGCGCTTTTGGCCGCAGAGGACTGCATCTGATGGGCCGGTGCCTGGGCATTATTTACCTGGTCATGCATGTTCATGGTTTCTGCAGCCCAGGCGGATGACGTAACAGCCATAATGGCTAAAAATGATACAAGCGTTTTTTTCATGGTAGGATCCCCGGTGTTTAAATACCCTAACTGAACAATGCCTTGATGATTTAAAGAACGCATATGGTCACAGGGCGGATTAAGTTTTACTCAGGGCCTTATGTGACTGCATTATCACACTTGTCCTGATTTATAACTGAGTATAAAAACCCGCCTCTGTTTATTACGTGACTGAACGATGACATTTCTGTCACCATCGTGTTTCCTGGGCAAAAAGCTTCACCTCATCAACAGGCGAACACTGAAGAGAATAGTCCGCTCCTGTTGTTCAGCCGACAGCTCTCCGCCATGTGCGTGAATGATCGACCGCGTTATGGATAATCCCAGCCCCGCCCCATCAGTGTTATGAACACGTGATGAGTCCGCGCGATAAAATCGATCAAATAAGCGATCCAGATTGGCGGGCACGCCGCCAGACACAGGATTCGAAATCGCCACTTCTACATATTCACTGCCCTTGGAAATCTGTATCGTTGTACGGGTATTATCGGGAGAGTACTTGATGGCATTGGAAAGCAAGTTGCTGAACGCGCGTCGCAGCATATCACTGTCCCCTGCCACTATCCCCTCGCCTTCAACGGTTATTGTTTTTCCTGTTTCTTCTGCCAGGGGTTCAAACAGTTCACGTAATTCGTTCAGCTCTTCCGCCAGATCCACATCATGTTTATCCAGGTGCAGCAAACCATGTTCAGAACGAGCCAGAAAAAGCATGTCACTGGTCATTCGTGACAATCTTTTGAGCTCTTCCAGGTTCGCAAATAAAATTTCACGGTAATGCGAAACATCTCTGACTTTGGCCAAGGCAAACTGCGTCTGCATCATCAGATTACTGACCGGCGTACGCAGTTCGTGCGCAATATCGGAAGAAAAATCGGAAAGCTTCCGGAAGGATCCCTCCAGGCGGTCGAACATATTGTTAAACTCCCGCATGGTCTCAGAGATTTCCGGAGGCGCATGATCGGAATTGAGACGCTGGTCAAGGCTGTGCACTGTCATGGAGGAAGCCAGACTGGTCATCTCCCGCAACGGTTTCAGGCCTATGCGTGTGGTCAGCCAGCCCAGAAAAATCGAAATAAAAACCAGACCTGTATTAAACCAGAGCAGCCAGGTACCGAGCTTATCCATAAACAGGGTGTGATACCCCGTATCCGTGGCGACAGTAATGATGAAATGTTTACTTTTACCCTCTTCCGGCGCTACGGCTACACGTCGCGAGATACTACGGTATACGGTATTATTTTCTTCAGTCTGGATCATATAGTCCAGAATATCCCCGGACTGGTTCAGGAGGGTTGCAGGGACCAGCGAATTTTTAGCGTAGAGCTCCACAATTTTTTCATTTTCCATATTTTTAATAGAAATGAATAATCCATTGTGCCCCACCATCGCGTCATTTATTTTATCGGATAAGGATTTAATATCCGTTTTGTTCCTGTAAGTTTCGGTTTTAAGAAACTCTTCGGTAAGCTGCAGTTTACCTGTCAGGAAATCTCTGTCCTGATTATCAAAATAGCTGTTCAGCGTGCTGATCAGAATAAAACTTGAAAGCCACCATACCGTCAGCATGACTGCAGAAAATATCAGGCTCAGGCGGGTGGTCAGGGAAATTTTGAACTTCACTCTTCTTTGATCTCCAGTACATAGCCGGCACCGCGAACGGTGTGGATAAGTTTGGGCTCAAAGTCATCATCAATTTTACTTCTCAGACGTCTCACGGCCACATCAATCACATTCGTATCGCTGTCAAAATTCATATTCCAGACCAGGGATGAGATCAGACTTCGGGGTAATACTTCTCCCGTACGCTGAAGCAGCAGCTCAAGCAGCACGTATTCTTTTCCGGTGAGATGGATCTTTTTACCCGACCGGGTTACGGTCCGACGGACCATATCAACGGTCATATCAGCAATGGTGCAGACTGTGGCACTCTGCGCACGGGCCCGGCGCAGTAGCGTTCTCACGCGTGCAACCAGTTCGGTAAAATCGAAAGGTTTGATCAGATAGTCGTCTGCACCCAGTTCAAGCCCTTTCACTTTATCCCGTACGTTATCCTTTGCTGTTAAAAACAATACTGGCTCTTCATGACCCGAGGCCCGCAGCGACGTGATGATTTGCCACCCGTCGAGATAAGGCAGCATGACATCCAGAATGATTAAATCGTAAGATCCCTTTGATGCCGCTCCGAGGCCGTCGCGCCCGTTATCGAAGAGGTCGGCCTGGTATCCCTCCTCAATCAGCCCCTGCTGCAGATAGCGGCCTGTTTTCTGTTCGTCTTCAACGATTAATATACGCTGCATAGTCCACTCGCTGACATGATAGTCAAATTTTTACGGCTCACTCAGTCAGTATCCTAGCTGGCCTGAGACGGGGCAAGCATTCCAAGCCAGGAGACGGCCCCCAGAATGGTGACAGCAATGACGAACTCGGTCAGGATACTGTTTCGCATCAGGGCGACGCTGCGAACATAATTACCTTCCCTGACCATGACCTCAAGCCGGGGACCAAGGTGAAACCGGTTTGCTGCTGCCAGCAGAAGCATCAGAACAAAAAGCGCTGTTTTGGCAAGCAAAACACTTCCCCAGGCGCTGCTGAACAGAGGGGCTAACTCACCCTCAGCAATATACAGATAGTTGACCAGCGCACTCAGGCTCAGGGCCACAACGATCGCGGTTCCTGCCGTTGCAAATCTTGCTAATGAATCAGAAATAATGCTGACGCTCAGAGCGTTATGGTTATTTTTGCGCATCAGTAAGATGGCGAATGCGGCCAGTGCACCGGTCCATGCTCCTGCTGCACCAAGGTGTGTCAGGTCGCTGAACAAGTGGAGATAGTAATGTATGCCATCATGCATAACGGCATGTCCGCCCCATGCCAGTGTGGCCAGCGCCACGCCGCCGCTGATGGTCATCAGCAGACAGGAAAGCACTCTTTTTTTAGTGTACAGGAACAGCCCACCGAGTGTGATAAACAGGGCAAAGAGTCTGACAACCCAGCTGATCCCAACGTCGGTTTCTTCAATCACCATTTCGATAATATGAATGGATAATTCTCTGAAATCTGTCACCCCACTCATGGCATTGGATACCAGCAGCATATTCATGCCAGTCAGCAGGATGCCAGTCAGTACAGCAAAAGCGATAAACGACCTGAAATTAATTAAATTATGCATCTCATTCCGGACGCCGCTTATTCCATATATCTGGAAGAAAGGCAATCCAAATAAAATCATTAAATCAAGATACAGAAGGAAACGGATAACAATCATAATCAGGTCGTTCATGATATTACTTCACTGTAAAGGTATAATTACCGGTAATAGGATGGGTATCTGATGAAACTGCACGCCAGTCCACACGATAAGTGCCGGCGGGTAAAGGTTCACGCGGGATAATAATCATAGACTTGGGATCAGATCCTGGTGCCACTTTAGCCGCCACTGGCATCGGTGAATGCGATGACATACCTTTCATTCCGGTCATTGTCAGTTTCGCGCCTGAGAATTTTAAGGTCAGATCTTCCGTAAAATTAAGCTGGATTTTTTCCGGAGCCGGTACGGCTGAATCAGCCTGCGGAGCCGAGCTTTTTAATTCCGGATGAGCCATAGCAGAAAAAGCGACGCCCATAATCAGCCCACTCGTCAGAATGGCTTTTTTTAATATCAACATATTCTTTACCTGTTAAGTTGAGTGTTTTGTGTCAGTGCATTAAAACCAGATTCTTGCGCCCGCCAGGAATACTATCTGACTGTTTTTTTCGCCTTCCCTTTTCGCCATGTCGGACGTTGTTCCGTACAGCTGATTCCAGGAGACGCCAATATAAGGCGCAAATTCACGCCGGACTTCATAACGTAGCCGGAGACCAAGTTCGGTATCGGATATCCCTCTGCCCCGCCCCCGCGATTCATCTTCCTGGCTGTAGATATTCACCTCGTAGGATGGCTGCAGTATCAGCCGGTTAGTCAGTAAAACGTCGTATTCTCCCCCCAGACGAAGGGCGGCCTTTCCGCCATCACTGACAAACCCCGTGATTTCGGATTCAAAGTTGTAAAGGGCCAACCCCTGGAAACCGACGGCAGCCCACGTCCGGGCAGATCCCGGCCTGAAATCCTGTCTTATACCGGCAACCAAATCCCACCAGGGGCCTACTGCGTGCCCCCAGAGAAACTGGGCTTCTGCCGTCTCCGTCTCTCCACCACTTCGTTCACCTTCGCTCTTGATCCACAGCCGGTCGATATCACCACCCACCCAGCTGTTCACGCTCCAGCTGAAATTATTACGGTTGTCTGCACGCTGCCATTCAAGCTGATCGAGGAGAACCAGGTAATTAATTGCGCTGTCATGAACAGCATGGCCCTTTAAATTGCCAAACGCAGCCTTCCGATCGGCTTCGGTAACGGGCGGAACAGGCGTTCTGCTCTCGGTGACAACGGGCTCCATGGTAGTCATTTCAGTTAAACCGGTATCAGCTGACAGCTGTGTAGCGGACATATCATGCCCAGAGTGCGGGTCGGCGGGCGCTCCCGCAGCAAACGCGACAGGTGCTGCAATCAAACCGGCTGCAAGCATAGATATGGCGCGGGCATTCATTTTCATGTGCATTACTCCTCCACCCGGACTTCACGAAACATTCCCATTTCCATGTGATAGAGCAGATGGCAATGGTAAGCCCAGCGGCCCAGTGCATCAGCTGTCACTCTGTAACTGCGCTTTGTCCCGGGAGGAACATCAATGGTATGTTTACGCACCATGAAGTTACCGTTTTCATCTTCCAGATCACTCCACATACCATGGAGGTGGACAGGGTGAGTCATCATGGTGTCATTGACCAGCGTGATCCTGAGCCGTTCACCGTATTTGAGCACCACCGGCGCGGCGTCTGAAAACTTGATACCGTTAAACGACCAGGCAAACTTTTCCATATGCCCTGTCAGATGCAGTTCGATGGTGCGGCCAGGCTCTCGTCCATCCGGATCCTCAAAGCGGCTTCTGAGATCTGAATATGTAAGAACCTTACGACCGTTGTTGCGAAGCCCAATGCCCGGATCGCTTAATTTCGGGGAAACGCTCATTGCCTGCATATCAACCAGCGGATTATTGGTTTCGGACGCAGGATGGCTCTGCATTCCTGGCATTCCAGCCATCTGGGAATGATCCATACCGGCCATACTGCTGTGATCCATTGGCATGGAGGATGCCGCGTTGTCCGGCATCTCAGCACCGTCCATTGACATCATCTGTCCGCTGTTATCCATTCCCGCCATCTGGCCGTGATCCATCCCTGCCATATCATGGCTCATCCCACCCATACCCATATCATCCATTGTCAGCAATGGACGCGGATCGAGTGCGGGGACGGCAGCATTTAAACCTTCTCTCGTGGCCAGCGTTCCCCGGGCGTAACCGGTTCGATCCATCGATTGTGCAAAGATGGTATAGGCCTCACTCTGAGGCTCCACGATGACATCATAGGTTTCGGCAACAGCGATCCTGAATTCATCCACGGTGACCGGATTCACATACTGACCATCTGCAGCCACTACCGTCATTTTCAGACCAGGTATGCGAATGTCGAAATAGGTCATCGCCGAGCCGTTGATAAAGCGTAAGCGCACTTTTTCACCGGCCTTGAACAATCCGGTCCAGTTTTTCAGGGGCGCCTGTCCATTCATGAGATAGGTGTAGGTATAGCCGCTGACGTCTGCGAGGTCAGTCGGGTTCATTTTCATTTCAGCCCACATTTTCCGATCGGCAATGGTGGCTGAGAGCCCCCTGGTGTTCACATCCCGGAGAAAAGATCCCACGGTCGGTTTATTGAAGTTGTAATAATCAGATTGTTTTTTTAACTTTTTCAGCAAACTGTGAGGATTTTCATCCGTCCAGTCAGACAACATCACCACATGCTCCCGGTCATAAGCAAAAGGCTCCGGTTCCCGGGCATCGATAATGATGGCACCGTAAACCCCCTCCTGCTCCTGGAGGCCTGAGTGGCTGTGGTACCAGTACGTGCCGTTCTGCCTGACCCTGAAGGTATAGACGTAGGTATCATCGGGCTCGATACCCATAAAACTGAGCCCCGGTACACCATCCATATTGGCCGGAAGAATAATGCCGTGCCAGTGTATGGACGTCTGCTCATTGAGGCGGTTTTTAACTTTCAGGGTAATGGTGTCACCCTCTCTCCAGCGCAGGGTCGGCCCCGGCAGCCCACCATTGATCGTCTTGGCCTGACGTTCGCTGCCGGTAATGTTTACTGCCGTTTCGCCAATGGTCAGGTCAAAATTTGTGCCCTGCAGGGACGCTGCGGGTGGCAGACTCAGGGTAGAGCGCGCATTAAAGCTCCATACGCCAAGACTTCCGGCTACGCCAGAGAGGGTTAATCCCTTCAGAAATGTTCGTCGTGACGTTTTTAACTGCATGCGAGTTCCCTTAATTAAACTGTGGCCATTAGCGGAATTCGAGAACCGGTTATAATCAATTTTCCGGTTCTTCCTCTTACAATGAAATGACGTTAGCACAACTAAAAAAACAATTTCATTACAATGCTGTAATGAAAGACGTTGTATTACATTTACGTCATCTTTCCCACGAGAAGATTATTTTTATATATGATCAGGTAGACATCTTATTATGCGCCACCGAAGGTATTCATTATGAAAACTTTTATCGCAGTTACTATCTTATCCACGTTATTTATGGGTTCAGCGTTTGCACAGTCCAGTAGTCTCTCTCAGGACGCACATCGCTTCGTAAATAATGCCACGGCGTTTCCTCATGTTGAGGCAGCCAGGCATGAACAACCCCGCGTAAAAATAAACAAAGCCAGCGCAATTTCTTTCTCAGAAATGAATGAACATGAAAGAGCAATTGTTGCCCATTCCTTTATGAATAACAGTACGTCGTATGCCCATCAAAAAATGATTGAGGGGCATAAAAAAAAGCTGAACGAAAGTGAGGCAAACGCAGCAACCTCATCCTTCAGCGATCTGAATGCCGGAGAGAAAGCCGCCCTGGTCCATGAGCGTGTCAATAACGCAGGAGCTGAAGCTCATCAGATACAGGCAAGAAATCTTCGGGAATTGTATGAGAGCAAGGGGTAGCAGGCGGATTGCGCGCCGCTTTCGGATAAAAAGTTAGTCTCACAGGAAGGACACATGGCGGGGTGTTAACCTCAGGGCGTCCCGCCGTAACCTTTTTCCGGCATGCTATTCTTCGCTGTCCGGGCGGTCATACAGTCGCCAGAGCATCTGCAGTAAACGGATTAAATGATATGTTACAAAAAGGACAATCATCAGCGCATATCCGGGAATACAGGCAGATGACTTATCTCCTGAAATCCCATAGCATATCCCGCAGTGATAATGCTAACGGCGACTTTCAGTAAATGTATTCTACCGATGTTGTAAAAGATAATGCTTATGTAGCTGCCTCGCGTGCTGGTCTCGAAAAAAATGAAATTGCTGTCCTCCAGCGCTCCCTGCCTCCCCGGTATGATCTTCGACATTTAAAAAATAATGAATCATTAAAACTCCTGCTTCAAAAAAAAGCGGGACAATCCCGTGTAGTGGCCTATAAATTCACGTCAGGTAAATTTAATCACACCGCTTATCGTATTTCAGACAACAGGTTCTACAACCTGTCGGATACAGGCAGCAGAGCCGGACTGGATTATCCGCTGCCGGTCACCGCCAGACTCAGTTCACCTTTCAACCCGGCCCGCCTGAATCCGGTATCGGGGAAGGTCAGCCCGCATAATGGCATTGATTACTCAATGCCCATGAATACGAAAATTATCAGTGTTATCAACGGCAAAGTAACCCGCGCCGACTACAACAGCACCATGGGCTATTTTGTTGAAGTGTCCGGCAAAGACGGTGTTAAAACGCGCTATCTTCATCTCAGTAAAATTCTCGTTAAAAAAGGAACGCAGGTTTCCCGGGGTGCCGCTATCGCGTTGTCCGGTAACAGCGGGCGCTCATCCGGTCCTCATCTTCATTATGAACTGGTCATCAACAATAATCCGGTCAATTCCCTGGCTTTCAGGGCTGCAGGGCCTGCGGATAACCATAAACTTGAACAGCACGCGTATGCCCATGCCCGTGACTATGGGCGATATCTGGACTGATCTCCGGGCCGCAGGGTGGCCCGTCATGGGTTAATTTTTTTTATCATCCCCGTCGTCATGATGCTGATGTTGTCCATGCCCTCCGTGGCCGTGAAACAGGTGCATGAGGGGGCATATCAGCAGCAACAGATAAGGCCAGTAGCCGGCCAGATGTGACCAGTGCTCCCGTAAAAGCGCAAATGTCGCGATCGCGGCGACAGCAATCAGAGCGTAAGTGGTACTTTTCATGACGGACTTCTTCTGTCAGCAAATGTGCATTTATTCATGCGCTTATTTGCCGAGCCTGATACTTCTGAGACGTAACGCATTGACGATAACGCTGACGGAGGAAAGGGCCATAGCCGCTGCCGCGATCACCGGCGAGAGCAGTATGCCATACACCGGATAAAGCAGGCCTGCCGCCACGGGCACTCCGAGGGCATTGTAGATGAACGCAAAAAACAGATTCTGCCGGATATTCTTCATGGTGATTTCAGACAGTTGGCGGGCCCTGTTCAACATCATCAGGTCGCCTTTAAGAAGCGTGATGCCGGCACTCTCTATCGCCACATCTGTACCCGTACCCATTGCAATCCCCACGTCAGCTGCCGCGAGTGCAGGTGCATCGTTCACGCCGTCACCCGCCATCGCCACAACATGGCCTGATGCTTTCAGCCGGCTAATCACTGCTTTTTTACCATCCGGCAAAACCCCGGCTTCGACCTCTTCTATTCCGAGCTTATGTGCCACGGCTTCAGCGGTAAGCTGGTTATCCCCTGTCAGCATGACAATACGGATGCCCGCCTGACGTAAGGCCTTAAGTGCCTCGGGCGTGGTTGCTTTCAGCGGATCAGAAATAGCGATCAGGCCGGCAAGCTGCCCGTCTGTCGCCACATAGATAACGGTAGCGCCTTCCCTGCGCAAGGCATCCGCAGTCGTTTTTTGGTTATCAATAACGATGCTGTTTTCCTGCATGGCCAGCTCATTACCAATAATAACCCGCTGCCCTTCAACATGCCCTGAGACCCCTTTACCCGACGGGGCATTAAAATCACTGACTGCCGGTACCGTGATCCCTTTTTCACGGGCGGCGTTGACCACTGCCATACCCAGCGGATGCTGCGAGCCTTTTTCTACGGCGGCCGTCACACGTAACAGAGCCTCTTCGCCGCCCGGCATCAGGCTGATTATGCCAGTTACTGCGGGCGCACCTTCCGTGAGCGTGCCGGTTTTATCGACAACCAGGGTGTTCACTTTTTCAAGGCGTTCCAGGGATTCAGCATTTTTGATTAAAACCCCTGACTGGGCCCCTTTGCCCACCCCCACCATTATCGACATGGGTGTGGCCAGTCCCAGCGCACAGGGACAGGCGATAATCAGGACCGAAACCGCGGCTATCAGGCCGTGTGCCACCCTGGGTTCAGGCCCCCAGACAGCCCAGGCCACAAACGCGACAACTGCAATGAGTATTACCAGGGGAACAAACCATCCCGAGACACTGTCAGCCATTCTCTGGATGGGCGCGCGTGAGCGTTGCGCATCAGCGACCATCTGTACAATACGGGACAGCATTGTTTCATCACCGACTTTCTCCGCCTGCATGATAAGGCTACCGGTCTGATTTATGGTCCCTCCGATAACGCGGTCATTTTCCGTTTTGGTAACCGGCATTGATTCCCCGGTGACCATCGATTCATCCACGGTGGTACGGCCTTCGAGCACGATGCCATCAACAGGAACACTTTCTCCGGGCCTGATACGGAGTTTATCGCCAGGCAGGACGTCTTCTGCTTTGATATCCGTCTCATGGCCATCAGGATCCAGACGTCTGGCGGTTTTGGGGGCGAGGTTCAGCAACGCGGTAATGGCGCCTGACGTTTGTTCCCTTGCCCGTAACTCAAGAACCTGCCCCAGCAGGACCAGCACCGTGATAACGGAGGCCGCTTCAAAGTACACGGCAACCTGGCCATTCATGATCCTGAAGGACACAGGAAACAGAGAGGGAAAGATCGTGGCGATGACGCTGTACACCCAGGCCACTCCCGTGCCCATTGCAACGAGAGTAAACATGTTCAGCGAGCGGTTACGTAGTGAGGCTCCGGCACGCAAGAAGAATGGCCAGCCGCACCACAACACCACCGGCGTGGCCAGAAGCAACTGCAGCCAGACGTTGTACTGTGGCGGCAGTAATTGCATCATTCGCGGAAACAAATGGGATCCCATTTCGAGCATCAGAACCGGTAACGTCAACAGCAATCCCAGCCAGAAGCGTCTGGTCATGTCGCGAAGTTCATCACTCTGGCCCGTGGATGCCGTGGCAACAAGCGGTTCCAGCGCCATTCCACAAACGGGGCAACTTCCGGGACCACTGCGACGTATCTCCGGATGCATCGGACATGTCCACACGCCGTCAGACATCGCTTTCTCACTCTGCCGGTGTGACGGTTCTACCCTTTCAGGGCTGGCTTCATGATGGTCATGCTGATGGGAGGTTTCACTGGCGTTTCCGCTCAGATAATGATCGGGACGGGCTGAAAATTTGCTCTCGCAGCTGGCAGAGCAGAAGTAAAACTGATGGTCATGGAATCTGATGCTGCTGTGCGCCTTTTCCGGCAGGATGGACATTCCGCACACGGGGTCCCTTACCTTACGCCCTGACTGACTGTCGTCTGCGGATCGCGTCTGTTCAGAAGCAGGCTGGTGATCGTGTTTCACCGCATTATCATTTTTCACAGTAATTCTCCTTATGCACACCTGAAGCGTCTTATATCTACAGGGTATGTCACGGATGCGATTACCACGAATAATGCCGGCATCAGGCTGGATGATGCCGGCGTCCCGTTATCAGCGTCTATTCGATTCGCTGGAAGACGTTCTGACTTCCATCCGGGGCAAAGGCGATAACATCGTAAGCCTCTTTTCGGTCGCCCCTCTCCATTCCCGGGCTGCCTGCGGGCATGCCGGGGGTGGCGAGGCCGTAAATGCCCGAACCTGACTGCATTGCCTGATGTATCGTCGTCGCCGGGACATGGCCTTCAATGACCAGCTTGCCTGCAACCGCTGTATGACAACTGCGTAGTCCTGCCGGAACAGAATACTTTTCTTTCAGGGCGGACAGCGCCTGATCGTTCATGACGTGCGTTCGCACGTTAAACCCGTCTTTTTCCATCGCTTTGCCCCATAAGGAGCAGCACCCACAGTTTTCAGACTTGTACATATCTATGACTTTTTCACTCGCGATTGCCGGCAGTGAAAGGCCGAGAGCCAGGGCCACTGACACCACTTTTTTCATACATACCTCGGTCAATTATCGATATAAACCCTGACGTTCGGGCGAATCTGTTCAGAAGGACACCCACACGGGGTGCCCTTTCAGGATTAGAACACGCTTTTTTTATGTCGGCGTAGCCAGATTAATTTGTAGGCGGCAGGAATAATGAACAGGGACAGCAACGGAGCAGTGATCATCCCACCAATCATAGGCGCCGCAATACGGCTCATGACCTCTGAACCTGCGCCGGTTCCCCAGAGTATGGGCAGCAAACCCGCAATGATCACCGCCACGGTCATGGCTTTCGGTCGCACACGCAGCACGGCACCATGATAAAGGGCTTCATCCAGACCTTCCGGGGTGAACGTCTCCTTGCGGGACAATTCCGGATGCGCTTCGATGGCATGACGCAGGTACATCAGCATGACCACGCCAAACTCCGCCGCCACGCCGGCAAGGGCGATAAACCCGGTACCGGTGGCCACTGACATATGGAAGCCCTGCCAGTAGAGGAACCATATTCCTCCAACGAGTGCGAACGGCAGACTCATCAGAATGAGTAAGGCTTCATCAACGCGACGGAACGCCAGATATAACAGAATGAAAATGATCATCACCGTCATCGGCACCATCAGTTTCAGTTTCTTATTGGCGTGTTCGAGCAGCTCAAACTGTCCGGAGAATGACACGCTGGTACCCGGTCTCAGTTTCACTTTCTGACTGATGGCCGCTTTAATGTCATTGACCACCGACACCATATCCCTGCCGCGGGCATCAATATAGATCCAGCTGGCGGGTCGGGCATTTTCCGTTTTCAGCATCGTTGGTCCGGAAACCACATTCACATCAGCGACATCACCCAGGGTGATTTGCTGCTTCATCGGGGTCAGGATCGGCATCTGTTTCAACGCATTTGGACTGTTCCGGTAATCCTGCGGATAGCGGATATTGATCGGATACCGGGCCACGCCTTCCACCGTTTCACCCACGGTCGCACCGCCGATGGCTGAGGAGACAAACAGCTGGACATCACCCACTGTCATACCGTAGCGGGAGGCTTTCTCCCGGTTAATATCGATGTCAATGTAGCGCCCGCCTTCCAGTCGCTCAGCCAGGGCAGACACCACGCCCGGCACGGTTTTGGCTACCACCTCAATGCTCTGCGCCGTTGCATCAATATCCGAGAGAACGGTTCCGGACACCTTGATACCTATTGGGCTTTTGATCCCGGTTGAGAGCATATCAATACGGTTACGGATAGGCGGCACCCAGAGGTTTGCCAGACCCGGTAAACGGACGGTCTTGTCGAGTTCTTCAATAATCTTGTCAATCGTCATGCCTTGACGCCACTGATCCTCAGGTTTGAGCTGAATGGTGGTTTCCACCATTTCGAGCGGCGCGGAATCCGTTGCGGTCTCTGCCTTACCGGTCTTGCCAAATACAGAGGCCACTTCAGGAACGGTTTTGATTAACTTGTCCGTGGTTTGCAGGAGCGCTGCCGCTTCTGCCGGAGAGACGCCTGGCAACGTTGACGGCATATAAAGCAGATCGCCCTCGTTGATCTTTGGCAGAAACTCACCGCCCACCTGACTCAATGGCCAGATCACCGTGAAGATGGATAAGGCCGCAACCAGCAGGGTTGTTTTTGGCCAGTGGAGTACCCTGAGCAGTAAGGGGTGATACGCCTTAATCAGCCACCGGTTGAGTGGATTACTGGTCTCCGCGGGTATTTTTCCCCGGATCCAGAATCCCATCAGGATCGGGATGACGATGATGGCCAGCACAGCCGCGCCTGCCATGGAATACGTTTTCGTGAACGCCAGCGGACCAAACAGGCGTCCCTCCTGCCCTTCCAGGGTAAAAATAGGAATGAACGACAGGGTGATGATCAGCAGACTGATAAACAGCGCTGGCCCTACTTCCACGGAGGCATCGGTGATGACCCTCCAGCGGGTGGCGTTATCTATCTCCTCACCGGGATGCTGATGGTCCCACTCTTCCAGCCGTTTGTGCGCGTTTTCAATCATGACGATGGCTGCATCCACCATCGCCCCGACGGCAATCGCGATCCCTCCCAGCGACATAATATTGGCGTTCAGTCCCTGGAAGTGCATGACGATAAAGGCGATACACAGGCCAAGAGGAAGAGAAATAATCGCCACCAGTGCTGAACGGACATGCCAGAGGAACAGCGCACAGACAATGGCAACAACAATGAACTCTTCAAGCAGTTTATAACTGAGGTTGTCAATGGCCCGGTCAATCAACTGGCTGCGATCGTAGGTGGTGACAATCTCGACACCTTCTGGCAGGCTGGCCTTCAGCGTTTCCAGCTTATCCTTCACGGCGGTAATGACCTCGCGCGCATTTTTACCCGAACGCAAAATCACAACGCCGCCTGCCACTTCGCCCTGGCCGTTAAGCTCGGCAATACCGCGACGCATTTCCGGCCCGGTTTGTACGCGGGCAACATCACGCAGATAAATCGGGATCCCGTTCTCGCCGGTTTTCAGGACGATGTTATTGAAATCATCCATGGTCTGAAGATAGCCGCTGGCCCGGACCATGTACTCCGCTTCCGCGATTTCAACGGATGAGCCTCCGGCCTCCTGGTTAGAGGATTCAAGTGCCTGCTTAACTTCGGGCAGGCTGATGCCGTACTGAGCCAGTTTTTCCGGATTCACCTGGATCTGATACTGCTTCACCACGCCGCCCACCGACGCCACTTCTGCAACATTCGGAATGGTTTTCAGTTCAAATTTCAGGAACCAGTCCTGCAGGGAGCGCAGTTCCGAAAGGTCGTGTTTTCCGCTGCGATCAACCAGGGCATACTCAAATATCCAGCCCACACCGGTGGCATCAGGGCCTATTTCAGAACTGACACCGGCAGGCAGCTTGCCCTGAACCTGGTTCAGGTATTCCAGAACGCGTGACCGTGCCCAGTACAGATCGGTACCATCTTCAAAAATGACGTACACGTAGGAGTCACCGAACTGAGAAAAACCGCGCACGGTCTTTGCGCCCGGTACCGACAGCATGGTGGTGGTGAGCGGATAGGTAACCTGGTTTTCGACAATCTGCGGAGCCTGGCCTGGATAGCTGGTTTTGATAATCACCTGCACATCAGACAGGTCGGGCAGCGCATCCACGGGGGTATTGATGATAGTCCAGGTTCCCCAGATGCTGAGAAACAGGGCGGCCATCATCACAAGGAAACGGTTGGCGACCGATCGCCGGATTATCCATTCAATCATCGTCGTCTCCTCAGTGTCCTGAATGCATGTTTACAGGCTGGTCAGGCATTACCGGCAATGTGTCGCCCGATTTTTCCGGATGACGCATGCGCTCCAGCGCCCCGGTAATATTGGCCTCTGAGTCAATCAGGAAGAGGCCGCTGACCACCACGGTGTCGCCTTCGTTAAGCCCACTACCAACTCCAGACTGTTGCTGTGATTCGTGCAGAACATGGATTTTTTTCGGTACAAACCGGCCCTCTTCATCAACGGTGATCACACGCTGTTCTTTACCGGTATCGATCACGGCCTGGCTCGGTATCAGCAGCATTTCCTGACTTTGGGTATTCATTTTCAGATACGCATTCATACCCGGCTTAAGCCGCTCGTCCTTGTTCGTGACCTGCAGACGTACCTGCAGCGTACGGGTTGTCTGATCTGCACTCGGGAGAATGTTCCATTTTTCAACATGGAATGTTTTGCCCGGATAAGCCGGTACCGATATTTCAAACTGTGACGTGTCTTTCAGCAGATAGGCGATGGATTCCGGGACTGCCGCACTGATCCATACCGGATCCATCCCTTGGATCTGGGCCACCACTTTATCTTTCGAAATGTTCATACCGGTACGCAGGTCAAACGCAGTAATGACACCATCGATAGGTGCCTTAATGGTAAACCGGGTCTGAATACTGCGGGTGGAACGCAGTCTCTGAATATCCTCTTCCGGCATGCCTGCCAGGCGAAGCCGTTCCAGGACGCCTTTCAGTTGCGTGGGCGTTCCTCCGGTACCGGACAGCAGGAGGAACTCACTTTGCGCCTCCACCCATTCCGGAATGGTGATATCGATAAGCGGCGTCCCTTTCTTCACATGATCGCCTGTCGTCAGGGGATAGACTTTTTCAACGAAGCCGTCAGAACGCGCCTGAACAATAACAAACTGATATTCGTTATAACTGACGTTGGCCGGGATTGTCTGGGCATAATTCAACATTCCGCGGGAGACCTTTTGTGTTTTTAATCCCAGATTCTGCACCTGAGTCGGGTCAATCCGGATCCCGCTGCCGCTTTTATCATCGTTTTCATCAGCATATTTAGGCACCAGATCCATATCCATGAAGGGGGATTTACCGGATTTATCAAATTTGGTATCCGGCTTCATTGGGTCATACCAGAAAAGCACCTTGCGTTCCTTTTTGATATTTTCTGTTTTTCCTGTTTTCTGTGCGGAATTTACAAACTGCCAGGCAGTGACAGATATCAGCCCTCCCGCTATGAGACTGCTGATAATTATTGCAGCATATTTTATCTTTGAAGAAGCCATACAATTTCCCGCTAAAAAATCAAAACCCCTGGCATATGCGCCTGATAATTAATTCACAGGCGCACAGGTTGCATTCGCTCCGGATTGTCAATCAGGATTGCGTAGCGTTGATGCTTTTGAGTAAAGAGATATTGCCCTGCTGAACAAACGTAAAGTCAACGTGAGTGCCCGCTTTCAGAGCCGTAATACTGTCGTCTGCATTCACAAAGGTAAAGCGCATGGTCATAGCAGGCCAGCCAACCGCCGGGATGGCTTCGTGAGAAATCGTGATTTTCTTACTACTGAGATCAATGTCTTTGACGACACCCTTTCCCTTGATAATCAGCTGTGCTGAGGCGTCACCGGCAGCATTCATTTCGCCATGCTGATGGGTTTCTGCATGAAGCCCCGCTGAAAACATCACAGAGAGAGTACTGAATACAACAGCTTTAAGTGAATTACGCATATTTTAAGTCCTGATGAATTAAATAGTTTTACTCTACCCAACCGCCACCCAGCGCAGTGAACAGATTAATTTCATTGACCTGACGGGAATAGGTAAGATCCAGAATGGCTTGCTGCGTGGTGAACAGAGAGCGTTCTGCATCAAGCACTTCGATATAACTGACGGCACCACTGGAATATAACCCTCTGGCACGCTGAAGGGTTATCTGTAACGAGTCCAGATAACGCTGTTGAGCCTCCAGTTGCTGATTAATGCTGTCCCGCAGCACGAGCGTGTCAGCAACATCCTTAAATGCTGCCTGAATTTTCTGTTCGTAATTAACCACTGACTGTTGCTGACGAATTTCAGCGAGTTTAAGATTCGCTTTGTTTCTGCCGGCATTAAAAATCGGGATGTCAATTTTCGGGATAAAATTCCACATTCCGCTCGCCGGCGTGAAGAGGCTGGACAATTCCGTGCTGCTTGCCGAAAGCCCGCTGGTCAGCGTGATGGACGGGAAAAAGGCAGCACGCGCCGCGCCGATACTGGCATCAGCGGCTTTCAGCTGATATTCCGCTTCCATAATATCCGGTCGCTGCAGCAAAATCTGCGATGACAGGTTTGGTGGCAGTTTTACTGGTTTGATCGCACGGCCTTCCATCCTTTTTTCCGTTGGAAGTGCGTGATACGTTCCCAGTACCAGCTGCAGGGCATTATTGGCCTGAGCCAGATCGCCTTCTCGCCTGGCGATCTCTGCACGGGTACTTTCTATCTGCCCGCGTGCCTGCTCCAGTGCCAGAACGTTTGTACTGCCGGTTACCAGCTGTTTTTCAACGAACGCCCAGGACTGTTCGTAATTCTTCAGCGTCTCCCGCGCGATACGAAGTTGTTCATAAGCCAGCTGCTGACTGAAATAGCTCTGGGAAACATTTGAGACCAGCAGGATATGTACGGCACGGCGGGCTTCTTCGCTGGCGAAATAGTTCTGCCTGTCAGACTCGCTCATATTTTTGAGCTTGCCGAAAAAATCGAGCTCATAGCTGAGCGTCAGACCCGCGTCGTATTCCTGGGTGGTCGGTTTGTCACCTTTCAGTCCACCACTGTAGGTGATCCCTGAGGAAGCATTGAGCTGAGGATAACGGTCTGCATCCGTGACGTTGTACTGAGCCCGGGCCTCTTCTACCTTGAGGGTGGCCATTCTGAGATCCCGGTTATTCGTCAGGGCTTCAGCGATCAGCCGGGTAACCTCGGGGTCGGCAAAAAAGTTACGCCATCCGGTATCCTGGTATCCTTTCACCGCCGGCTCCATGCTGTTGCGGGACAGGGAGAACTGCTGGGGTACCGGTGCCGCCGGCCGCTGATATTCAGGCGCCAGAGAGACGCAGCCTGCCAGAATGAATACCGTGCTGATGCTAAGTAATTTTAATTTGAACATAACGCTTCTCGTCCAGGCCGGCCTGGTAAATGGTTCAAATGAAGTCCGGATTATTGATAGGGGTACTTTACAGAACGCTCTCTGTTTGCCGGGTGACAGAATAATGACAATGTTGTCATTATTGCCGTCATTCGTTGATAACGGTCGCGGGCGCAATAGAATGACAAAAGCAGCCAGTCGGAGTGAAAGATGAAAATACTGATCGTTGAAGACGAAATGAAAACCGGTGAATACCTCAGCAAGGGGCTGACTGAAGCAGGATTCGTGGTCGATCACGCTGATAATGGCCTGACCGGATATCATCTCGCCATGACCGCCGAGTATGATTTAGTGATCCTGGATATCATGCTGCCTGATGTGAACGGCTGGGAAATTATCCGTATGCTGCGCAATGCCGGAAAGGGGATGCCGGTATTATTACTGACAGCCCTCGGCACGATTGAACACCGCGTAAAAGGACTTGAGCTGGGCGCGGATGATTACCTGGTCAAACCCTTCGCGTTTGCTGAGCTTCTCGCCCGTGTACGAACCCTGCTGCGACGGGGTAATACGGTGATCACGGAGAGCCAGTTTACGGTGGCCGACCTTACGATTGATCTCGTCTCAAGAAAGGTGAGTCGCGCCGGGAACCGCATTCTCCTGACCAGTAAGGAGTTCAGCCTGCTGGAGTTTTTCCTTCGTCACCAGGGGGAAGTCCTGCCGCGTTCTCTGATTGCTTCCCAGGTATGGGACATGAATTTTGACAGTGACACGAACGCCATTGACGTCGCGGTAAAGCGTCTTCGCGCTAAAATAGACAACGATTACGAGCCAAAGCTTATCCAGACGGTTCGGGGCGTGGGCTACATGCTGGAGGCGCCAGATGCGTAACTTGCCCTCCAGACGCCCCTTCTCTCTCGCCCTGAGGCTGACCTTTTTTATCAGCTTGTCCACGATACTGGCGTTTATCGCCTTTACTTGGTTTATGCTGCATTCCGTTGAGAATCATTTTGCCGAGCAGGATGTCAGCGATCTGCAGCAAATCAGCACGACAATGCACGGCATACTGCAGTCGCCGGCCGATCCGGACGAAAAAAAGATCAGCAAAATAAAGGAATCGATTGCCAGTTACCGCAACGTTGCCGTTCTGCTGATGGATCTGCAGGGAAATATCCTGTTCAGTTCGGCACAGGGGGCGGCATTACGTCCGGCGATGAAGACGGCAGACTTCAGCTCACACCGTCGCGCGCAGGATGTTTTTCTCTGGACGGTGGACGATCCGGCCAGGCCCGTGCACGGCGACTCGGCCATAAAAATGGAAACATACCGCATTATCGCTTCTTCAGGAACCGCGACACTGCAGGGAAAAAGCCAGAACTATATCCTGCTGACGGGCCTCTCCATCGATTTTCATCTTCACTATCTCGATGCGCTGAAAAAGAATCTGATTGCGATTGCCGTGGTGATCAGTCTGCTTATTGTGCTCATCATCCGGATTGCGGTTCGTCAGGGCCACCTGCCCCTGCGTAACGTCAGCAATGTCATTAAAAATATCACCTCGGAAAATCTCGATGCGCGGCTGGAACCCTCACGTGTGCCCATTGAGCTGGAGCAGCTGGTCGTCTCTTTCAATCACATGATTGAGAAAATTGAGGATGTTTTTACCCGACAGGCCAATTTTTCTGCCGATATTGCACACGAGATCAGAACGCCGATTACTAATCTTGTGACGCAAACTGAAATTGCGCTGAGCCAGGACCGGACGCAGAAGGAGCTTGAGGATGTCCTGTACTCCAGCCTGGAGGAGTATAACCGGATGACCAAGATGGTCAGCGATATGCTTTTCCTGGCGCAGGCAGATAATAATCAGCTGATCCCGGATCGGGTGATGTTTGACCTGAGTGAAGAGATCATTAAAGTTTTTGATTTCTTCGAAGCCTGGGCGGAGGAACGTAATATCACGCTGCAATTCAACGGGTTGCATTGCCTTATTGAAGGTGATCCCCAGATGTTCAGACGCGCCATCAATAATCTGCTCTCTAATGCCCTGCGCTATACGCCGGAAGGACAGGCAGTAACCGTATCGATAAAGAAGCAGGAAAATTATTTCGAACTCATGATTGAAAATCCGGGGAAACCTGTCCCGGAAGAACATTTACCAAGGCTGTTTGACCGCTTTTATCGTGTGGATCCTTCCAGACAACGGAAAGGTGAAGGCAGTGGAATAGGGCTTGCTATTGTAAAATCAATCGTGGAAGCACATCACGGCCGGGTCCACGTGGAATCAGATGTACGCTCAACACGTTTCATATTATCAGTGCCAAGGCTTGAAAAATAATGAATACCGCCCCCACAATCGTGATGTAAGGGAATATAATGACAAAGTTGTCATCAGCCTGTCACGCGGCAAACAGAAGCCATTCGATATAATTAGTGCAACTTATCAGGAAGGCTGTATTACTCGTCAGGAATGTTCCTGCGGTGAATATACAGCCAGCCACCCGGTAACACAGGTTCAGCGAAGCCGCATTCCGTTTATCACTGAATGCATGACTTCAGTAACCGGACATCACTAATTCAGGAATGGAGAATTACCATGAAAAAAATTGTACTGGCATCTGTTTTGAGTTTTGGTCTGATCTCTGCATCATGGGCTGCTGAAACCGTGAATATTCACGAGCGCGTCAACAATGCCCAGGCTCCGGCTCACCAGATACAGTCAGCTTCTGTCCCGTCTGCTATCCAGGGGGAGACCTCCCGGATGAACGGAATGAATCAGCATGAACAGGCCATCATTGCCCATAAAACCATGAATAATGGCTCTGCGGAAGCGCACCAGAAAATGATTGAAAGCCATCAGCAGATGACGGGAAATATTGCCGTCAACGATACCCGCCCGACAACCTCGTTCGCAGCGATGAATGAACATGAAAGAGCGGCCGTTGCCCATGAAACCATGAATAACGGCCAGTCCAGGGCGCATCAGGCAATGGCAGAAGCGCATTGCCGCATGATCAACGCTGGCTGAATACCGCTGTAGTATGAGTGCTGTTACCCTTTCCTTGTTAGATATTTCCTTAACCGGATATGTTGCTGCATTTTTTCCCCCGACCGGGGGCTTTTTTATGTCTCTCAGCTATAATTATCCTGTATCAACCTGAATAAGGATTTATTGCATGAAAATCAAAACATCCCTTTTAATTATTTTAATGTTATCCCTGCCTGCTATTTCCGCTGAACATTCAGAAATGAAGATGAGTGACATGGGGGCATCTGCATCGTCGCAGGCATATATGTCCGGCATGAAAGACATGCATGAAAAGATGATGACTGCGGTTAAGGACCCCGATCCCGACAAAGCCTTTGCTAAAGGCATGATTGCACACCATGAAGGGGCAATAGCCATGGCTGAAACGGAGCTCAAATACGGCAAAGATCCTGAAATGAGAAAGCTGGCTGAGGATATCATCAAAGCGCAGAAACTTGAAATTGAGCAAATGAATAAATGGCTTGGCAGTCATAAATAATCATTGCGGACACGAGAATCAGGGTGTAAATTAAATGCGTTTCCGGGCACGGGAATCTGTTAAACGTTAATTAAAACCCGATTTATTTCGGGTTTTTTATTTTCACCACTCTGACATTTGTTCGTTTAACCGAAACATGCTGGTCTGCAATAGTTTTTGCAATCAATTTATTATGGGGTGGTTATGAAATTTTTAATTACTTCCTTCGTTGCGTCATAGTAGTCGAATTTTCGATTATTCATTCTGCAGCCATCATAAGCCAGAATTCTGTAAGTCATTAACAGGCGTCATACAGACCGTTATGCCTGTTATTCTTTTAGTGTCGCAGATCCTGTTATTTGTCCCCGTAGGCAGAAAAAATCATATACCAGAGAGTTACGTCCGGAGCCTGCCGCAAGGAACTGAGATCGTTCAGAAAGTCTGCCTTATGGCACTGATTATGATCAGGCCGCGCTATCTGATAATCCCGCCCTCTTCCCTTACAACAACCTTAAAACTGACTGTCGCTTTAAGCCCGGCATTTACGCGAGAACGACGGATGAAGCCTTTTTCATCTTGTCTGTTCGTCCCTCCCGGGGAAGGTTATCGCAGCCGGTCGTTCTGAACCGAATGACCGGCACTTCGTTGCGCATGTGTGAAAACAGACACGCTTTTGTACTTGAAACGCCCTTTTCACTAAAAGGAAAACAATCCTCTGCATATTTCGGTATTAAGTATAAAAACTGTCACTCTTCAGCTGCGGTCCAGGACCTGTCAACGTTGGAACACGCAGAAGCAGGCGCACAGACGCTTACTCAGTACCACCTGCACGTTCGTGCCGTTATACTGATAAAAAACAGGAGGCTGGCGTGAAACTGAAATTGCAGGATCTGAGACTGTTTAATCTCGTGTTTGAGAGCGATCCTGGTTGGATACTGGATTTCTCTAACCGCACGTTGTCGGCTTTTTTTGATGAAGAACTGAACATTGATATTGATGATGAACGTTATCAGGAGGAGGGAACGTCAAAAGCCAAACGGGTCAGATGCTTGCTGAAGCAGGTAGATCGTGAGACCGCTCTGCGTGTTCTTGGTGCTCTCTGGCAATATAAAACAGAGTCCATGCCTGCGCTGGCTGAACAAAGTCGTAATGACTATCTTGCACTTATTTCCCGTCTGGAAAACACTGATGCTGAAACAGCCAGAGGCGTCAAACCTGTCCAGGTATGGCATGGTGTCGACTGGCCTTCACTTGTTGCCGAAATGAACGAGATGAAAACCCTGGCTCCACATCCACGGGGATTCCGGTTTGAAAGCTGGCTTGCTGAGCTGTTCAGTACCTTTAAACTTGCGCCCCGTTCGTCATTCCGGAACACGGGTGAACAGATCGACGGCAGCTTTCGGCTCAATGATGAATTTTATCTGTTGGAGGCGAAGTGGCATCAGAACAGGACGCCTGCTGCCGATCTCCATGTTTTTGAAGGAAAACTGAGCACAAAGGCTACCTGGACACGAGGTGTGTTTATCAGCTGGATGGGATTTACTCCGGAAGGTCTGACAGCCTTCGGCAAGGGAAAACGGGTTATCTGTGTCAGCGGCTATGATCTTTATCATTCGCTCGGTCACGGGATAGCCCTGCCTGAACTTCTGGAGGCAAAACTCCGGCATGCAGCTGAAACGGGGGAGCCCTATGCGGAATTTGACCGACTTTACACCCTTAAAAATAAATTACCCGGCACGCTGAGCTAATATGCCGGGCGATTCAGGATGTGATCACCGTAGCCTTCAATTTATCTCATCCAGTCTTCTGCCATCAGATCCTGCACCCGCTCAAATGCCCCTCCTTCCATCGTCAACCTAATTGCGCCCACCACTATTGCGTTCCCGGCAATGGCCGTGTCGTTCGGGCCAACTGGCGTCCCGGGTGATGGCCGGGATCACGATGAGCAGGCTGTGCTGCACTGCCTGCTCCAGGCCTCTGGGCACGGGTTCCGCCCGCGCAGGATGAACGAGCAGATACCGGTCTCGGGCATCCAGGTCTTGATCGCAGGTTAAAGCGACCTTCGTTGCTGACAACGCCCACGCTCCGACAAAAAATCCGAGAACGCAGATGCAATCATGATAAGGGGCCCGGGCGTCATGCTTTTGCGGCAACAATAAAAATTTATATTTACTTCTGCCGCAATAATCTCCTTAACGCAATAATCTGTATCTTTCTGTGTTCCTTGTGCAACAATCCATCCTCTCCTCTTCGCAGATCCGAAAAGCGGTAAAGTCGGAACAGGCAGAGCCTTCCTGTCAAATCTCTGGGTTTACATGCCAGACTTTTTTCCTCAGTTAAGGTAATGTACTTAGGGTTAATCTGACCATTTACATTCGAAGGAACCGCTCAGAATGGCTGCTAGGCAAAATATTCCAGCACATTTGCGCTTGAAGGAAATACAGATTCAGAGCCTCAAGGGGATATCAAACTGTACCATCACATTTCCTGCTGATAAGAAAGTTACTGCTATCATGGGGATGAATGGTTCCGGGAAATCGACAATCATCCATGCCCTGGCCTGTTGCTATAAACCGCGTAATGCTACTTCGAAAGAAAACAACCGATTCTCTGATTTCTTTACTCCCCATGATGATAACAACTGGCGTGACAGTGGATTTATTGCCCATTTTTATGCGGGGTCACTGAATAATCAGGGAAACAAAATTATGTTTGTTCCCACGCCGGTTCCGGATGACACCTTTACTCAGCTTTATTCTAAAGTCGCACGCTGGCAGCCAGTATATGCGCGTCGGCCCGTTAAAGAATCCATATACCTAGGGCTTCAGACACTCGGGACGTTATCTGATGATCTCGCAGCGTCTCGTCATGCAAAGTATGCCAGCCGTGTTTTCGGCCCTGCACACATCAAACAAAAAATACTGGATTCAATGTGCCGGGTGCTGGAGACTAATTACTCCGATTTGATGGTCTGTACTACCCAAAAGGGCTATACCTTTTATAAATTCACCAAAAATGGTATCTCCTATACTGAGCACACCATGGGAGCTGGTGAGAAACGAGTATTTGAAGTGCTTAAAGCCGCGCATGACCCCTCTATTCTGCCAAATGGATTGCTTCTTATTGATGAACTCGATGTTCTTCTCCACGAAAAGGCCTTCAAAAAGCTTGTTATCGAACTGATAGACATATCAGAAGAATCTCTGCTGGAAATTGTTTTTTCAACTCATAGAGAATCCATAGTTCAGTTCAAACGAGCGATCAATATCGTCAGTATTTTTAATATTGGCACAGGGATCCGGGCATTTCCCGGTGTATCAGCTGATGCGCTACGCCAGTTGACGGATGTTCAGCCCGAAATGATCAGTGTTTTCGTTGAAGATGAGCTGGCTCGAACGGCGGTCAATGTGCTTCTTGAACGAGAGGCTCTGACCGATAAAGTTGATGTTCAGATTTTTGGTGCTGCAGAAAACTCTGCGGTAGTGCTTGCGGGCCTACTGCTTTCTGGCCGGGATATTGGTAAGGTGATGTGTGTCCTAGACGGCGATGTGCACCGCTCTGTCCAGGAAAAACTTAAAATCATTCAGAAGTGCCTGACAGGGACTGACAGGGTCATAAAACAACAACGTCGCGACGTGTTGGGTAGACTCTTTGAATTTACTCTTCAGACGCATCATCTAAAAGGTGCACCGGAATTTAACCACAAATGCTGGTTTGAAGCTATTGACCCGGCAATTGTATCGGCGGAAGAGTCCGCTGAGTATGAAAAACTAAGGCTGTTTTCCATGTCGATTAATGGGCTCGCTGACTGGCATGATTATTACGACAAGCTAAATAATCTGGCACGAAAACCCAATATCGAACATACCATTCTGAGCTATATCAGCAAATACTCACCAGCGTGGGATAATTATATTTCAGCGGTTCGTCAGGAAATGATCGACCGGGCCGGCGAGCTTGAATGATGTAACCACGGGCAGCAAGTCTGTTGCCCTATTACATAATTATTTACCGGGGGGAGGGTTATTCTTCCTCCGGATTGCAGTGACTGCAATGCTCCTCCAGTCGGTATCCGCCACATTTGCACGGCTCCATAGGAACAAATCCCCCCTCTTTGCTGTAGTAACAGGTATGACAAAGACACACTCCCGCCTGGTATTCAGGAACAAAAATCACTGAATACCATTCGCACTCCGGGCACTTCTGAAAATCCCATGTGGGCAGTTTATTCAGATTGAAATTACAACAGATACAATGAGAGCTGACCGGATAACTTTCACCGTCATAGACAATAAAGTGTGACCAGCTTTCACAGACGGGACAAAGTGAAAGCACATATTCATCCGGGGTTGTGATCTCCATAAACTGAGCCTCCAGATCAATATATTGTCTGCGTGCGGCTGAGTTCCAGGAATTATGCTCTTCATCGGCCTGTAGCAGGATGAACGCTGGTCGAAAGATCAATTTGTACAATTCAGACAGTTGCATCGCCAGTCTTTCCGGGCTAATTTCCAGCGCAAAATGCTGAAGATTATTTCTCATCTGAGCTACAGATCTCATCATCTGAAGGCCGGAATCCGAAAATTCACTGCGATGATGCGTTTTTATAAGCTCGCACAGTTCACTGATGTTCACTGACTGGCACCGGTGCAGCTCGCTCTCTGTAGGATATGCGGGATCCTTGCAATGCTCTTTCAGGGATTTTTGAGTAAAAATCTGTCTCGCGTCCTGACGCGAAACAACCGCTTTCAGCAATAATTCTGCCGCCTGAAAGAGATTGAGAAGGCACTGTTTGTAATCACTCCGGCTATGGCTTTCCCGGGATTTACCGAAATATTCCAGCCCGGTTTCCACCGAGTCCAGTGCATTTTCCAGTAAGGTAAAACGCACCATATCAGATGTCTCCGTACAGACAGCGCAGTCCGGTCAGGGCGTCGGCCAGCCGGCCTTCTCCACACCGGGTGGTGAACTCACGAACCAGCTTCTCAAAGGCCTCCGCCGGCAAAAAAATCCGCAGTCCGTCGATACCGAAGAATCCCTCTTTCGAGACGTGCCCGGGTGGAGAGAACATCACGCGCTCGCCCTGGTGACCGTGCGCTAGGGCTTCCGGATAGCGGGCGTACAAAGTGAACAGGCCCAGCAGTTCGGAGAAGGTCTCCCAGCCGTACGGCACCACAAAGTCCTGTCCGGTGATCAGCAGGTGCAGACGGGGCGTGGTGTACCAGGCCCCTGTACGTTCTCCGGGGTGCTGGCCATCAATGCGGATCTCAAGGCGCAGCGTGCCTGCCTCAATGGTTTCCGTTACCGCGGTAATCACCGGGCGCAGCTCCTGCGCCAGATCTCTGGCCCTCTCCCCGCTCCAGTCCAGCCCGCGCAGCATCAGCGGGAAAATTTCCTTCAGCCGCGGGAGAGTGAAAATCTCCGACAGGCGGTCATCAGGAATGTCCGCCAGTTTAAAGCAGTCGCTCTCCAGCGGACGCAGGAGGTGTTCGGCATACATCTGGTCCACGACCGGGCGCAGCTCCGCCCGGAAGGCGTCAAACTCTTCCGTCCAGTTTTCCCCGGCCAGACGGAAGATCCCCTTCAGGTAGTGGCTATCCACCGGACGGTCATGCTCCACCTGCCAGGCCAGAAGGTCACGGGTGATGTCGAGCAGGGTGCGCAGGGCCGGGAGTGTGGCCAGCCTGTTCTGGCCGCAAATAAAGGCCTCCCGGGCATAGGCCAGGATGAAGCGCAGCTCATCCCGGGAGACCGCAGCGGTGCCGAAGGTCTGGCCGAGAATGATATGCCGGTACAGCTGCCTGACGGTGGCATCCGGATCCGCGATCAGCTGAAAATAGCCGTCACCGGGCGCGACCGTTTTCAGGCCGTCATCAAGGAAGCGTTCGGCCAGGGCGTTGACCGAGGTATTTTCGCGACCGGCGCGCACTTTCAGCGCCTCGATCAGCTTTTTGTGAAAACGGAGGTTAAGCTGGCTGAGCATCATCGTTCCTTTCATGTATGTTCGTTCATGATGCTAACCTAGCATTAGTGAAATACGTTATTAAATTTATCTTTTGTCGCTTATATTTGTGATGAATTTATAAATACGGAAAGTGATGCCGGGATTGCTATACCTTCTGTGCTCTCTTCTTATTTCTCCTGAGATCCGAAAAAAGTAAGAACCGGATCTGCGTAAACCTCCCTCGCGCCCAGCGGCACACGGACACAAGATGTAGCGGTGTTATCAGCTGCTCATGACGCTATATATTGTATCTCTCCCCTGCCGCGTGACCGCCCGCTCACCACCGTAATTGAGCGCTTTGCTTATTTCTTCACCGTAGTACACTTCCGTAAAGTTGTTATACGCCAGAAAATCGGATCTCACCGAAACGGGCTACCGGTAATTTAATAGCGTGGTTATATGAGTGCTAATTATAAGTCTGAAAATGATGACGGCAGGGGAAAATAATCCGGGTGACAGACTCAGGGTTGTGCGCAGTCAGTTATGCTGCGCGTAATCATTACTCTGAGTGACTATTTTTATCGTTACTAATGGGGCTGGAAAGGATGACCTATACGGAGATTGTTACGGAACTACGAAAACACTATCCGGTTTTATGGTTTTGGCCAGGTACACAAAATTTTGTCCATGACACAGGTGAGCCAACAAACTGGAGTTATGCCTGCATTCTTTCACCAGGTGGACGCTATCTCGCTTATCAGACTGGAAATGCAAATCAGTGGGATCTTGCAGAAGACTATTTACAACCGGATCTACCAATCCTTAATCCATCTCCTGATGATTGCGGTGAGCTAACAAAGGAAAAGGAGATTGATGCCCAAATAGGCATCACGTACGTTCTTAATAACCTGGATGGCTGAATGATAGGTAATAGCGAGCGGGATTTTTCAATAACAAAGGAACATATATGGCTGACGGGATTTCTCACCGGATGGAGACATTATACCCATGAATAAAATGACCGGTTATGCGACGGGCCTGGTCACTCTGCTGGCAGGGACACTGCTGGATGCGGGGGCGGCTACGCTCAGTGAAATGCGAATGATTAATGCCAGTCAGCAACCCGGGGTGGTGGTTATCTGCAACCAGACCTCGGAAATTCCGCAAAAAGGCGAGGCTCCCGTTCGTATTGACAGTCTCCTCACGGGCGTAGTGCTGCAGAACGACGGCGACCGCATGGTGTTTGATGTTGACCTACACACAGCGTAACGCTAAACAACCGGGTCCTTTTATGACTGCAAAATTTCAGCTGACCACGGAGCTGGAAGCCACACGCCAGAAGATGGTTGTCGATCCTGAGACGCTCGAACTTTCGCTCCCGTATGCTCGCAGTCTGGAAGAAACTTTACTCGCTCAAAGAAAAGCCAGTCCGGTTTCGTATGATGAATACAGCACTTACAGAGTCACCTCTGCTACCGATTACCAGATTATGCCGGGTCCGGAGTCCCCGGATGCACCGGTGATGCACTGCACAGTTCGACCACCATCCGGTCGATCCTGAACCTGGATTGTTTCCAGGAAGGTAAACGCTGGCCGTTTGAGCCTGCACGGTTTATGGCAGACCAGGGCTGCGGGATAACGAACGTGACCTACAGAAACCACCTTCTTCCGGCATTCCAGGAGATCAACAGTGAATTTTCCAGTGCAGTACACACAGGAACCAACAACACAGTTACCTGTGGCCATAGACTATCCGGCTGCTCTGGCGCTGCGGCAGATGGCCCTTGTGCATGACGAACTGCCGAAATATCTGCTGGCACCGGAAGTCAGCGCCCTGCTCCACTATGTGCCGGATCTGCACCGCAAGATGCTGCTGGCCACGTTGTGGAACACCGGCGCGCGCATCAACGAGGCGCTTGCCCTGACGCGGGGGGATTTTTCCCTGTCGCCGCCCTACTCTTTCGTGCAGCTGGCCACACTAAAGCAGCGGGTCGAAAAAGCTGCCAGAACGGCAGGCCGCACTCCTGCCGGAAGTCAGGCTCACCGGCTGGTTCCTCTGTCTGACCCGCATTACGTCAGCCAGCTTGAGAAGATGGTGGTCACGCTGAAAATTCCTCTGGAGCGTCGCAACAAGCGAACCGGCAGAACGGAGAAAGCACGCATCTGGGAGATCACCGATCGTACTGTCAGAACATGGATTAACGAGGCTGTTGACTCCGCTGCTGCAGACGGGGTGACGTTCTCGATCACTGTTACATCGCACACATTCCGTCACTCCTACGCAATGCACATGCTGTATGCGGGTATCCCGCTGAAGGAGCTGCAGAGCCTTATGGGGCACAAGTCGGTCAGCTCGACGGAGGTTTATACTAAGGTGTTTGCACTCGATGTGGCGGCACGATACCGGGTGCAGTTTCAGATGAATGGCGCTGATGCAGTGGCTTTTTTAAAAGCACATCCATGAAGCATCGTTGCTAAGGGCGCGTTGCTCTGGAGGGTGATGGTAACTGACGTTCCTGGGTATTCCTTTCAGCTAGGCAGGTTTCAAAATGTAGCCTGTTATCTTTTCAGCTGGCTTACTGACTAAAGATGCAAAAAGAACGCCAGCTTTATCCACATCGCCACGAATAAAACTATTGGTATTGGGGATAAGCCTCGTAATTTACGTTAAGGTTTATAACCTGCTCATCTATCAGAATGAAAAATGGAACTTTGTTGCAGAGAAAAGTATAACTGAATGATTGTATCCATGGATACAATTGTACAATGCAAAGGTGGCTTTAGAAGGATTGTATCCATGGATACAATCCTCCAAACATTCTTCTATTTAGCAGTAGTTACCTTCAGTTCTGATAGGATTGCTTCAATACGCGTGACGACATCTTGAGGGATTTTTGAAACGTCTAAACTAACAACTACTTTATCACCCTGATATCTTGCAGATGCACCAGGAGCAAATTTTCTCCTGATGGACTGGGGCTTTTGCTCTGCCTTGCCCAAAGATAGAGACTGCAATGACCGAATAATTTCCTCAGCTTCGAGTAACTCTCCTGACAATTTTTTTTGTGCCAAGAGTCGAACATTTGAGATTAAAGTACGCTCATTTTTTTCGAAGAAATTCGCAAGCTGTTCACCTGCACGCGCTGATAATTCACCCGGATGGGCAAAAAGGCTAACAACTTCTCGTGGCAATTTAGCTGTATTCATACAACGTAAAATAGAAATACGCGATAAATTCTCTTTTTCAGCGAGCGCCGAAACATTTCCATTGAACTGATTTTCAAGTAAACGTGTGTAACGCTTGCCTCTCTCATATGCACTGGTTGGTCGATAGTCATTGCCAAGACGGCAGAGCGCATCCATCTGCTCATCATCTAAATCGCCAACTAGAATTCTGTACTCTGTATTAGTGGTGATTGCAGCCATACGGCGGCGACTACCATCTGCAACCTCAATGGTTCCATTTACGCGTCTACCTAATGCCGGATTTTGCTGACCAGAAGATAAGAATGATGGTATCAAATCATCGAGAGAAAACTCATTCAAAAGCTCCTGATCACGCTCGTTACCAACCCAAACACAGGTCTCTTTTTGCACTCTATCTGCATCTAGTGTTTCAAGAGTGAATTTGACGTCTCGACCACATACAGGCAAGGAAATGGTATTGCCTTTTGTAAGCGCTCCAACACGGGAAATCAACGCATCCACCATAGGAGCTGCCGGTGCACTATCCGACTCTTTACTAACCGAAGATGAAGTACGAGGGATAATAGGGGCGCGTTTCATTATCGGATCTCCCAACGAGGCTTGATTAAACGGTCAAAAATTTCAGTGCAAACAGGCTCCCATATTGCCAAGGCATTACGCCATGCGCCTGTTGACGAACGCTGGTCTATTGCCTGCTCAAATACTGTTCGCATACGTATCTGACCTTTACCAACTTCATCCGTTTCACGCACAACATTTTTCAGAACCATGCTACCCCACGCGTCTCTAATTTGTTCTTCCATCCAGGGGGATTGCGAGCCATTGTTATTACTGTATTTAGTTAGCAGGATTCTCACATCTGGTTCGAATCCTTTTAAGTCAACATTTTTTAGCAGGTCTCGTAACATATCAAAAAACTGAAGTGCGGATGTGTAATCGAAAAGTTCTGCTGGAGTAGGGACGATTAGAACATCGGCTGCACATACAACGTTTATGGTTCCGATACCAAGGTTTGGTGCGCTGTCAATGACGATTACATCATAATCATGAGCAACAGTCTCAATCGCCAAACGTAACATCATATGGGGATCTGTTGGCAACTTACCGGCGTCAAAGCAGGCCATTAGCTCAGTTTCAATGCGGTGTAACGCCAGGCAGGAAGGGATGATATCAAGGCCAGGCCAACAGGTATTTCTTACGGCATAACTAGCGTCATCGCGTTCGCCTAGATAAAAAGGAAGAAGAGTATCATCTGCATGAATATGCAAATCTGGTACAAGGCCGTGATACATTGAGGCCGTTCCTTGAGGATCATTTCCTTCTACCAGCAAAACCCGAAGACCTTTTAAAGCAAGATGCTGCGAAAGATGTACTGAGGTTGATGTTTTATAAACACCACCTTTATGCGCAGCAACACCAATAACGGGTGGATAAGTGTTATCAGGCCGACGAATCCGGGTTCCAAACACATCGCGCATATGATTAACTTGCTCAATCGTATAGCCAGCGCGCTGTTCAACACGGCCACGTAGTTCTAAATCCGGATGAGGAAGACGCCCACTCTTTTCTGCATCACGTATTGCTTGAGTAGAAACTCCTACCAATTCTGCAGTTTCACCTATACGCCAACGACGTGTAATTTTCCGTGCTTCGGGGCTATCATCATTAAATTGTGCAAGCGCAATGGCGCGCGTCATTGCATGACCTGCTGCTATACATTGATCCAGCTTTTCCATCAGTCCCATTGACATGGCCTCAAATTATCAACTTTGCATAAATTTATTAAATCTTGATTAACGGCGCAAAGCAACAATTTTTATATAATGTTAGTGACATGCCGCAAAGTTAAGTGAAAAAGGATGACACATTTTAAGAGCCGCCTTGTGTTTACAAAACGGAAGAACTTGAGGTGCAGATAAGTAGCAGGTAACGGAAGAGGGCGTGTGTTTATAAAGCGGATCATCAATCTCGGTTGTGTTTACAATAAGGACAATGTGTTTAGAAAGCGGAGCAAAGTTTGTTAAACGCGACGATGAGGGTGTAATCGTCGCCATTTCAGATGTCATATCCGCTTTATAAACACAGAACAGAATTACTCTTCATCATCCGGATTATAAACACTTGATATGGCTTTGATGTCGGGCCGGGGAGTACGACGCGAAATCAGTAAATGCCATTCAGTACCTTTCTTAACAACATCCCCATCGAGATAGCCCACCGCCTTCAGCTCATCTATCGCCTTGTTAATAACACGATTTTGTTGATTATTGGGAGAGGTCAACATCAGTCTGCGCTTGATGCGTGAGAAAGAGAGAGGGATTGGTCGTTCAGGCAAGCTTTCCAGAAAAGTGTATAAAGCCTGAGCAGTACCTTTATTAGCTAACTGCCGGAGTATAAACATCTGAATGATGACCTGACGGTCAAACTGATAAAGCTCCCAAAGAGATTCATCTGCAGTGATAATCATGAGATCTTTATCCTCATCCCACTTTCCTCTGCTGAGTAGGCCAGAAACGACGCCCTGTTTATCTTTTTCAGAAGTTAGCCGTATCGTTGTACCCCTGAGGCGAGCCAGAGAATCAGCAAGGCGTGTACGTAAGTTTTTATCTTTGTCTTTAGAAGAGTAACCGCAATAGGTAGCAAATTCGCTGAACGGCAGTTCTACAGTATTCCCTGACATACCATACTTGGAAAAAGCAAGTATGATCCCCACCCAAACCTTAAAGTCCGTTTCCATCGATAGGCGCGGACCTGAAATACGGATGTCTGTGTAACCTTCTGCCTTAGCAAGTTCAAGGCTTTGAAGCTCACGACTGGCATCAATGTTAATGTTGCCAGTATCCTTACCCTTACGCTTCAACGAGGGAAGAAACAGGCCTAAACGCATCAATGCGACAGGCTGCACAGTAGCATTTTTTGTGGGGGTAAGTTTTTTATTCTCGCCAATGACTTCCAGGACAGACTCAATAGAAAGTTCCTGATTTTTCTTATACATAGGCTATTTTTCCACAAGCGAATAAAGTATATGAATAAAAATCATGATAAATCCGGTTTATAAACACAGCATATCCGATTTATAAACACTGCATTCCGCTTTGTAAACACATAAATCCGGTTTATAAACATATTTATCCGCTTTATAAACACATTAACAAGGCTTTAATGCAGGCATAGCAAGGCTCAGAGCGCAGCGGGATCTGTTTGGGACTATATGGATCCTTTTTGGATCGTTTTTGGATCTACTATGTGGATATGTGCATAAAGCCAAGTCCGCTACTGGCCAACTTAGCATCGGAGCGTAAGTAGATATCTATAAGTTCGTGGATATTGCGCTTCCTCGCACGTTCGCGGGCTGCGCCCGGTCACGTGTCTGCGGCGAGCGCTGCGATCTTTATCGATAAGCAGAAAATTTTTAGCGAATGATGGCCAGAGGAATATCTTTCCAGCGTGTGGTGTATGCCGGCGAGAGCATGTCACGTTTCATTCGCCATTCAGGTGCATGGCCACGCCCTGCAAACCAGAGATGACCCAGACCAGACTGGTTTATGCCATCCAGCACTTTCATGAGTTCTGTGCTGTGAGGACGCTGGGGCTGTTCATCAAACAGATTAAGCTGCGCCACACCAGACGTACTGAAATCATTCAGCATGACGCCTGCCTTAGCGTAGCGGTGACCGTCCTGCCAGATACGCTCCAGCGCGCGTACAGCCGCCGCTATGACATCCCGTGTGTCCTGGGTAGGCGTAAGCAGCTTTTCCGTCGCCACATTGGCGTAGTAAGGCTCACTGACAGCAAAAGGGGAGGATTTAATAAAGACCGATATATGCCGGCAGAACTGTCGTTCGCCGCGCAGCTTCTCTGCTGCGCGCTCTGCATACTGGCAGATTGCCTGATGCATTTCTTCCTGAGCAGTGATGCGCCGGCCAAATGACCGGCTGCAGACAATTTGTTGTTTTGCCGGCGGAGCGTCTTCCAGTGCGATGCAGCTTTCACCGTTAAGTTCCCGTACCGTTCGTTCAAGCACCACGCTGAAATTCTTGCGGATGAAGGCCGGGTTCGTGCGCGCCAGCTGCAGGGCAGTGGTGATCCCCATCGTGTTTAATTTTTTCGCAATACGCCGGCCTACGCCCCACAGTTCTTCCACAGGCTGAAGCGAAAGCAGCTTTTCTGTACGCCGTGTATTCGTCATGGTCAGAGCAAGCACACCGCCAAACTGTGGCCACTCTTTCGAGGCCCACTGAGCCGATTTTGCCAGAGTTTTAGTCGGTCCCATGCCCACGCCGATGGTCAGGCGGGTACAGGCAAAAACGTGCTCCCTCAGTTGCCTGCCAAAGGTTTCAAAGTCTGTACAGTTGTCGATCCCGCATATATCCAGAAACATCTCATCGATACTGTACTGCTCCACACGTGGCGCAAGTTCGTCCAGGCAGGCCATCACGCGATTCGACATCGAAGCGTAAAGCTCATAATTGCTTGAAAAAGCGTGGACCTTTTCAGGGAACTGCATCTCTTTCAGCTGAAACCACGGCATGCCCATTTTAATCTGAAGCCGCTTTGCTTCGGCACTTCTCGCGATCACACAGCCATCGTTGTTCGACAGAACAACAACCGGCCGGCCTCGCAGATCCGGTCTGAAGACTTTCTCACAGCTTGCATAAAAAGAATTTACATCGGCCAGGGCAAACATCAGAACATCTCCCGTGGCCGGTGGATGATATGCGTGACAACCCCGAATATCTCCAGTTCATCCGGGTCAGGATATAGCGTGGGATACGTGGCATTCATCGGTAGCAGGGCCAGACGGGGACGTAGCTGGAGCCGTTTAACCGTAAAACCCCCGTCAACGCTGGCCACGACAATATCGCCGTGTACAGGTTTTTCCGCACTGTCGACAACCAGCAGGTCGCCGCTGAAAAGACTTCCGTCGGCCATGCTGTCCCCGCTTGCGCGGAGATAATAGGTTGCGCTGCGGCGTCTGACGCAATAGTCATTTAAATCAAGCTCCTGCTCAACATAGTCCTGTGCCGGAGACGGAAACCCACAGGAAGCCCTGTCGGCAAATAAAGGAAATGCCAGCGGCGGACAATCACTGGCGGGAAACATCATAACCAGTTTCATCTTCTTATCTCTTTTTATACTGTATGTATAAACAGTATAGGCGGAGAGCTTTTTAAAAGTGAAGTGCAAAAACGTCTGTCGGAGCAAACCGCCTGGTTTAGTATCATCTTATTATCATTTTGATAGTTACATTATTCTCAAATTGAGTATTTTATATTGACACATATGATATGGGTGATAGCATTATTCTCAATATGAGAACAAATAAAGGTGCTTAATGATGAATATCTACTGTGATGATGGCTCAACAAATGTCAAACTGGCCTGGTTTGCTGAAGGCTCTCTCAAAACGTCCATTTCGGCCAATTCGTTCCGTCATGGCTGGAAAGTGGCTGATTTTGGCGCAAACGCATTTAACTATCAGGTAGGGCTGCTGAAGTACACCTGGGACAGCGTAAGCCGTGATGCGGTCCCGACCACAAACGTGGAATATCAGTACGGCGATATGAATCTCCTCGCGGTCCACCACGCCCTTCTGAAAAGTGGTCTTGCGCCGCAGCCGGTTTCGCTGACCGTCACGCTGCCCCTGAGTGAGTATTACGACCAGGACTGCCAGAAGAATGAAGACAACATCGCGAGAAAACGTTCTAACTTACTCCGTGAGCTGACTGTTAATAAGCGGGAACGCTTCACCATTACCGATGTGAAGGTGATGCCGGAATCCCTGCCTGCCGCGTTCAGCAGACTTGCCCGGCTGAAGCCTGGCCCTTCAGAAACCGCCCTCATTATTGATCTGGGCGGAACCACGCTCGATGCCGGGATCATTGTGGGGCAGTTTGACGACATCAGCGCCGTGCATGGCAATCCGGGCGTCGGTGTCTCTGTGGTGACCCGTGCAGCCCAGGCTGCACTGCGTGCCGCTGAAAGCGAAACCAGCCCCCTGATGGCCGATACCGTCATCCGGTCCCGGAAAGATCGTGCATTTCTGACCAGCATCATCAATGATGGAGACAAAATTGATTATGTAACTGACAAAATTGAAGAAGCAATCGCCACGCTGGGCGCGCAGGTGATCGGTGAGCTGGTTCGTTATCGCAACGTGAACAGAATTTTTCTGGTTGGTGGCGGTGCGGTGCTGATTGAAGATGCGGTCCGTCAGGCATGGCCATTATCGCCGGAGCGGATCGAAATCATTCCTGATCCCCAGCTGGCACTGGTCCGGGAGATTGCTCTGTACCATAGCGAGGTCTGACTGTGCCAGCCGGCAAATATTCTTTTTATCTCCATACCGATGACCGCACGGATATGCTGGTTTCCGCCACGCTTGAAACGGTTTCTCAGCCATTGCGCGGGGATTTTCTGCGCACGGCAACCACGGCAGGTGGGGTGCTGTACCGGATCGATACCCGCCTTCCCGCGCTCATCACCGAGCTGTTCGACGGTAAGCTGTACGCGGTACAGCTTACGTGCCTTATCGGGGCACTGAACGGCCTGCTGCCGGCTTCACCGGCAGCGGAGGTGAGGGAGGCTTTGCCTGCCAGACGATGGGCTGAAACCGACAGCGAAGAACCCGATGAGCGGCGGCGCATTACCCTGCAGTTGCCGGAGACAAATGCCACCGTCAGACTGATTGAATCAGCCCCCTCCCGGTTACGGGGGCAGCTGTTGCGCCAGCTCATCACCACGGGGTGCGCGCTCCATACGCTGGATGTCCGGCTGCCACAGCTGCTGACGAACCTGCCGGCACCACCCGGCACGCTTAACGCGCTGATGAGTCTTCTGACCGACATCACCGGCGGGGAAGGCGGGACACTGGCCACTGCAGCTGAAAAACACGCAGAAGCCGTAAGGGCAGACGCACCGGTTGCAGACGCTGGCGAAGATGCCAGAATCAGAAATAATATGAAAAAACTGTTCTGACAGGAGGCGCGATGTCACGATTTAAACAGCAGGTTGAAAGCATTGCCGCCCAGATACTGAAAAGGGCAGGGGTGCCGGCGGCTGAAATGCCCGACACCCTGAAGAAAACAGGCAGGGGCATGATCCTGTTCAGCATTATGCTGGTCGTTCCGCTCCTGCTGGCCAGCCATGTCCCCCTTGCGGTCACGATTGTTCTCCAGCTGGGCTATGCGGCGCTGATGTGTACCGGCGTCATTCTGGCCTTTGACGACGGGAAAAAATCCCGGTAACACCCCCGTTCCCCCCCCACGATCCCGAAGCCCGTCGCCGATGACGGGTTTTTTTTGCCGCGAACGGCGGACGTCGTCCACGTCGCTCTCACTGTACCGGCAGGGCCGGTACGCTTATGGCGCCGCGCGCTGCGCGTCGGGGCTGTGTCCCGTTCATCTGCTGCGGGCGTGCTGCCCCTATCGTCCCTTCTCCGCACAGGACTCTGACACACGGCCGGCGTCTGCAAGGGTCGCGTTGCTAAACGACGGCACCCGGTCCCTCCGCAGGCTCCGGGCTGCGGCTTTGTCGTTTCCCCGTGCAGCCACCTCTGCCCCATGTGTCCCGCCTGTTACTGCGGCGAAGGAACTCACAGAGACATCACAATCAACCCCAGAGGAGCACCAACATGACACAGCGAAACGTCCAGGGCGCAGCAAAAGAATCTTCAGAGTCATCACTCTCAGCCAGCCAGATCCTCGATCTGTTTGACTGGCTGACCGGGCTGCAGGCAGCTGTCAGCCTCCCGGATTTTACTCCGCCTGCCGGCTGGGATGAGCTGATCGCCTTCAACAGCACCGGTCCGGATTATTATCAGGTCTGGTTACGGGAGGGGAAGCCGGTCGCTGCCGCTGCGCCGCTGGATGGTCTTTTCCGTGTCCTGCCTGCGGAGAAAGCATAATGTCCCAGTTCTCTATTTTTGACGTGCTTAACGATGTTGTTACGCCTTCGCAGGCTGCACCGGTGAGGCCATCCGTACACCCGGTTAACGTGCCGGCGCTTACCGCTGAGGAAGCCCGCCGCCGGTTCATCCGGGAGTTCAGTCTGACGGCCCGTTATCACCACCGGTGGGATGTGTTCCGTGACTTCATCACCCTGGTGGCAAGCGAACTGGACACTGCCCGCATCCGGACCCCTGAGAATATCGCAGCCAGCCGGAAAATCTGCGACCGTTACCAGGCAGCAGATCTGGAGCGATTCCATGTGTTGTTCAATCTGCTGATTAGCGCGCTGCAGGGAAAATATCACGATTTTCTCGGCTCGGTTTTCATGGAGCTTGAACTCGGTTCCGGGGATATGGGGCAGTTTTTCACCCCTTACCCGGTGGCCCGTCTGCTGGCGCAGCTGCTGCTTGACGACACACTGCAGCAGCTGAAGACCTGCCCGTGGGTGACCCTGAACGAACCGACCAGCGGCGCGGGGGGAATGGTGATCGCCTTTGCAGAGGGCATGCTGGATAAAGGGTTAAATCCTTCCGTGCAGTTAATGGCCGTGACAACTGATATTGACCCGACAGCGGCAGATATGACCTTCATTCAGCTGAGCCTGCTCGGCATTCCGGCCGTGGTGAATACCGGCAATACGCTTTCTCTGTCGGTCAGCCGCACCCGCTATACGCCTGTGTGGTACTTCAGTAACTGGCAGGAACGCCTTGACAGTCACGAGCGTGTGCAGGCCATGCGCCGCTTCATGGCATCGATGTAAGAAAAAGGCGGGCACAGCCCGCTTTTTTTATTCCTGTGACATAACCTGTCAGCCCGGCATGTTACGGCCATCTACCCGTACCGTTCTTCTGTAACAAATCACCCTAAAAGTTTATTCGCATATGCGCTACCCGAACAGCAGGAGGAAAGTAGCGAAGTTGTTTAGCCGGGTTCTTCATGGTCACAGGGGGATAAAGGATTTTCAGGCATGGAAGGTGGGGCTGGTACGCTCAGAATAATTCTCAAAGTAAAAGCGCCCATTATCGTGCTTTTTTCGTAAGGGCGACTCCAGTTCTAACCGAATACAATGTTTTGACCTGACCAAATCAGCACTCGATCAAATTTCTTATTTTTTTGCAAATGATTGACTTAACCAGGAGGCCTTATAGTTCCGGGACTTAGCGATTCTTACCTTTCCGCAACCTCAAATTAACGCCAATATCAACTCTTGTACTCAAAAGAATCCGCACTAGAATACTCATCATATAGAGTCTGCTGTAAGAAATTCCCCTGGATGTAGTAGTTATGGCCTTACCGGTTTCTGTTAATCAGAAATGAAAAAACCCGGCTGATTAGACCGGGTCTTTCAGTGAGAAAAAGAGTTCGCACCTCTTTTTCTGTGCCGTATGTATCTGGCGACTGAAAACAGCTTAACCAAATGGGCTGCAATCATCAAGGGAGCAGGGAGGGCGTGAAACATAGTTGAATGATTCATGCCTGATTTAAAAGTGAATTTATTTTTTTACCAGGGTTCATGGTGATTAGTGAATCTCACCCCAACAAAATCGTGTCGTATGTATCTGGCGACTACAGATACAACAACTGCAAAGGCAAGCCCCAGGGTGTTTGTGGCCAGACGCGAGTAAACGAAATAAGGATGCAAAATGCAGATGATGCTTTTGTTCATGAAACTCGCACACCCGGTATCCGTCATTATCATGACGGTACTGGAATACCTCAAAGACCGATAAACCTGCTGCCCTGGAGGCCTGCAATGTTAAATTTGATGTTAAAGATAATTCCGCCGGCGGTCGTCATTATTAATGCGATCATTGAGTATTTTAGACGACCCTAAGCGCTTCATGTTTTCCACTAAGCCCGTTTCGGCGGGCTTTTAAATGAGCCATTGGTTTTCTGATTTGATGCATATGCCCTGCTCTGGAGCAGAGGACTACTACGCCCTCAAGATATTCATATCGTTTCAGTGATATTACATTTCGTTTGTCGGGCAACGTTATTTGTAAAAGCACCTTAATTTACCCTTCACTTAAAGCTGCAACTTTTCACTTTACTCCCTTCGCTTATGCTCCAGTCTGCCTGAGTGGCCCAGTCTTGATTTCCGTAGTTCCGGACAATCTTTGCTTTTTTGAAAGAAAAAGGATGTCGCTTCGCTCCCCATAATACCCGCACCCTGACGGGTACGGACGGAACGCCAGATGCCGTGCCCTCACGGTAGCCGGGCCGCTGCGCCGTCAAGGGTTCGCTGCGCCGCTGTGCTCGCCCGTTCGCACACTTTACGGTGCATTCTGCCCGTAAAGTGCTTGCGCTGCGGCCTCCGCCAGCGCCCCTGCCTTCTTCGCTTTTCGCCCGTCTTTGTGGTGGTCACGGCACTGATGCCGCGCAACTTTCCACAGAGGAGTACACCATGTCCCGTTTTATCCTGGGTGACAGCACCCGTGTAATGGCCGGTTTTCCGTCAGAATGCGTTGATTTCATTCTCACCGATCCGCCTTATCTGGTCGGCTTTACCGATCGTTCAGGGCGCTCCATTGCCGGCGATAACAATGACGACTGGGTGATGCCCGCCAGTCGTGAAATGTACCGCGTCCTGAAACGCGACAGTCTGGCCGTCAGTTTTTACGGCTGGAACCGGATCGATATTTTCATGAACGCATGGAAAGCGGCCGGCTTCCGGGTAGTGGGCCACCTCGTTTTCGCCAAACCCTATGCCTCTAAATCAGCGTTTGTGGGCTACCAGCATGAAAGTGCTTACCTGCTGGCAAAAGGGCGTCCCCAGGTGCCGGCGTCGCCGTTATCGGATGTGATCCCCTGGCAGTACACAGGAAACCGGCATCATCCGACGGAAAAACCCGTTTCCGCCCTGCAACCCCTTATCGAGTCCTTCACCCGGCCGGGGGATATTGTTCTCGACCCGTTTGCCGGATCAGGTTCCACCTGTGTGGCGGCAGGGCAGGCGGGCCGCCGGTGGATAGGCATCGAGCTTCTTGAAAAATATCACGCAGCCGGAACGCGTCGGCTTACCGGACTGCGCACCGGCCGCGCGGCATAACGTAATGGCACAGGAAAAAACAGCAATGAACACACCTGAATATGAAAAACTGCGGGACGACGTGGCCGATCTGGAAGCATCACTCTACGAACTGCATCTGCGGATGCATGGCATGACTGCAAGTTATCTCAGGCACGGCAGTGACACAGCAGAGCGTATGGCCGGACTGATAATCAGCGAACTGGACCTGAAACTGGTTGAGCTGTACCGGCAGGCGGCGACACTGGTTAAACATCTCAAGTAACAAGGGGCTGCAAAAAATATGGCAGGGGACATCGCCCTGCCATGAAAGGATACTCCTCAGCGCCTGTATGCCAGCGTTATGAGTCCTTTAATTTTAATGTAAACCGGGAGTGCTGCCGGTGATTTACACTTTTTTACCCGCGTAAGTCAGGTATCAGCGGCCATTTAACGAAGTTTCGCCGGATCTTTTGCGGTAGTCAGGCCCCCCATGAACAGGAAAAGGATGTCGCTGCGCTTCGCATTTACCCGGTTCCCGCCCTCCGGTCAGGAACGGACAGGAAAACCCTCAGCTCCGTGTTGTAACGGCATACGCCGTGCCTTCACTGTAGCCCGGCCGCTGCGGCTGCAAGGGTGCGCTTCGCCGTCATCCTCACCCGTTCGCACCGTTTACGGGGCGTTCAGCCCGTAAACGGCTTGCGCTGCGGCCTGCGGTGCCGCCCCTGCATCCTCCGCTTTCCGCCGGTCTTCTGTGGCGGCACGGCGTAAGCCGGCACTGTGAACCCACTGACCACCGGAGGATGTATGAGTACGACATTAGATCACTGCAACGCCACCCTTTTGCAGGGCGCTCAGCGCCTGGCATTTTTACCTGATTTGTTCAGTACCGATTTCATGCGCTCAGAGGCGACGGTCTACGCCTATGCAGAGCGTTTCTGTGAAGGTTATCAGGGCGGAATGTGGCAATTTTATCGTCTTCCGGCAGGGGGCGGATTTATGGTGCCGGAGCTGGATGCCGGCACGGTGATGTTCACTCAGCCGGGAAACTGGTTTGAGCAGGAAGTCAACGCGGAAGTGGCGGGGATCATCATTACCGCACTGGTGCTGAATCACAGGAGCTTTCACCATGATCACCATGACCAGGAGGAGCTGTGCCGGCATTTTTGCCGCCGTTACCAGCAGTTGATGGATTTTGTTAATACGCATCCCGACGCCGGCCTGATTTACCGCGCACTGGACTAAAAAAATGCGGGGCGGTAATGCCGCCCCTTAACAAAAATACGGGGAAATAATATGCAACTTAACGCTGAAAGCCGTGACATCCTGCGCCAGTACAAAACCCTGATCAACGGCAGACGCACCGCCGCCGGATTATCACCGGTGACGACTGCACAGATCGTGGAGTCGATGTGTGAATACATGACCTGTCAGTATGCTGTGTTCCTTGCAGGGCAATTTATTTTACAGGGCGGCAACGGAATGCCGGCTGAATGAGAAATGGGGCGTGTCCGCGCCCCTGACTTATCCCGCTGTACCGGTGACGCGCGCGAAAAACATGCAGGCCTGCGGCCTGGCGGGGAAAAAGATACCGCGCCTGCGGCGCTGTACTTTTGTCCCCGCCCTGGGCTGACATAAACCAAACCAGAACAACATGAGTCACAATATGCTCAGTTGTTGACCGGACAGAAAGTCTGCATACACTTCGTTGCCGTTGCCGTTGCCGTTGCCGTTGCCGTTGCCGTTGCCGTTGCCGTTGCCGTTGCCGTTGCCGTTGCCGTTGCCGTTGCCGTTGCCGTTGCCGTTGCCGTTGCCGTTGCCGTTGCCGTTGCCGTT